>Ga0181520_10003415_pt1 | contig 27961 bp, 17 predicted proteins | sample PEATcosm2014_Bin_29_FD_132451 | JGI IMG/M metagenome (GOLD analysis project Ga0181520, IMG submission 132451) | Peatland microbial communities from MTU Mesocosm Facility, Houghton, MI, USA - PEATcosm2014_Bin02_30_metaG | ecosystem: Environmental > Terrestrial > Soil > Wetlands > Peat | place...
AGCCGACTACCTCAGCGACTCCATCCCAATTGCCTCCTTCTGGCTCCGCCACCAATCCCGCCAGACCGGGGTCAACGCCTACGCCCAGGCCCCGTAACCTAACAAAGTGCGGAATGCACCCAGAGGGAAGGCGGAAGGCGGACGGCGGAAAGGGAAGGGAAAGACGGATTTCAGATTTTAAATTTCAGATCCTTGATTCCCACCGCACGTTTCACGTGAAACCACCAGTCACCTTAGCTTGCCCGTTTCACGTGAAACGCGCAGCTTGAAAATTGGTTTCACGTGGAACGGCCGAGCTCGCTGCCCATGCCGCGTGGACGCGACGGCTAAACGAATCAAGATCGCAGATCTCAAGTCTCAGATCGCAAATCTCAGATCGCGGAGCCCTACTCCAACGGATTGATCACCAATCCGCTGAGCAGCTTCGGATAGAAATACGTGCTCTTGGCCGGCATGCGTTCGCCGCCCATGCTGATCGTGCGGACGTCATGGACCGTCGCCGGCATGACCACGGCAGCCAACGGATACTCGCCGGTCCGCAGTCCCTCGACCACTTCTTCGATCAAATGCACGTAGGTCGGCTTGGGCAGCTCTTTGCAGCCGAGCAGCTCGCCGACGATCAGCCGGTGCAGCAGGCTGACGCCCAACGCTTGCCACGCTTCGGTATGATCCTGTGACAGCTCGGCCATTTGGGCACGGCCGGCATCGGTCAAGGTGGCGATCAGCCAGCGGCCGTCCTTTTGCGTCCACAGCCCGATCGCTCCCTGGTTACCGCCCGTCTCGATGTCTTCCCAAACCGTGGCAGCCGTTTCCGGCCCTTCGCCGGCCGGGCGAGTGGTAAAGCAGGAGCCGAGCCGGGCGGCCAGCTCATCGCTGGTCAGTGCCGGCACGCCGCGGAACAGCCGGTGCGTCGGCATGACGATCAAGCCCGGATCGTCCATGGCCACGCACATCATCAGCGTGTAGTTGGCCGGGTGCTCGGCCGACAGGATACCGCTATCGTAAATCTGATCGCGGTAGTTGCAGGCGGTTTCATAGCGATGATGGCCGTCGGCGATGAAGATCGGCTTCGGGCCCATGATGGCCGACAACTGGGCGGTGACGGCCACGTCGCGGAGCGGCCACAGCCGGTGGACCACGCCCAGATGGTCGGTGGCCACCAGTGGCGTCTTGCCGGCAACGGCCTGGTCCAGCAGGTTCTGGGCCTCGCACGCCGGATCGGGATAGAGCCCGAAGATCGGACTCAGGTTCGCCTTGGTCACCACGGTAAGCATCAGTCGGTCGGCCTTGGCGGCGGGCAGAGTTTCCTCGTGCGGAAAGACCTGGCCTTCGCCGAACCGCGTGAGTTGCTGGCGGGCCATGAAGCCGCGGCGGACGTACGTCGTGCCGGCATAGGTGAACTCTTGGTGATAGACGTAGACGGCCGGATCGGCTTCGCTCACCAGCACGCCTTGGTCGCGCCACTGCTTGTAGAGGCGGGCCGCCCGGGTGTAGCGGTTATTCACTTCGTCGTCGTCGCCCGGCTCGATCCGGTTCAGGTCGATGCGGATGAAGCTATTCGGATGGAGCTTGTAGAAGTGCTCCTGCAACTCGGGGCCGATCACGTCGTAGGGGGGCGTGACGACGTCGCCGAGTGCCCCGACGCGGCCGAGGTTGTAACGGATGCCACGGAACGCTTGAATCTCTGGCATGGAAGCAGGGGCTAGGGGCTAAGCAACCACGTGTAGCGGGCGGGCTTGCCCGCCGCTTTTTCTTTGACGATTTCCGCCGAATCGAACCGCGGCGGGCAAGCCCGCCCGCTACACGGCAATGATTCGAACTGACACCAATTCCCGGACCGCGATTCGTCAATACCGATAATACTCCGGCTTGAACGGCCCACTGACCGAGATGCCCAGATACTCGGCCTGGGCCGGCGTCAGCTTGGTCAGCTTTACCCCGAGCTGGTCCAGGTGTAGCCGGGCGACCTCCTCGTCCAGATGCTTGGGCAACGTGTAGACGCCCACCGGATACTTGTCCGGCTCGGTCCACAAGGCGATCTGCGCGAGCACCTGATTGGTGAACGAGTTCGACATGACGAACGACGGGTGGCCCGTGGCACAGCCGAGGTTCACCAGCCGCCCCTCGGCCAGCAGAAGGATCGAGCGGCCGCTGGGGAACGTATAACGGTCGACGAGCGGCTTGATGTTGACTTTCTTCACGCCGGGCGCCTTCTCCAGGCCGGCCACGTCGATTTCCAGGTCGAAGTGCCCGATGTTGCAGACGATGGCGTCCTCACGCATCTGCTGCATATGTTTCAGCAGGATGATGTCCCGGCAGCCGGTGGCAGTGACGAAGATGTTGCCCCGCGAGGCGGCATCGTCCATCGTGGTTACCTCGTACCCCTCCATCGCCGCCTGCAGGGCACAGATCGGATCGATCTCGGTGATGAGCACCCGCGCGCCATAGGACCGCATCGAGTGGGCGCAGCCCTTGCCCACGTCGCCGTAGCCGCAGATGACGACGACCTTGCCGGCCACCATGATGTCGGTCGCCCGCTTGATGCCGTCGGCCAGCGATTCACGGCAGCCGTAGAGGTTGTCGAACTTGCTCTTGGTCACCGAGTCGTTGACGTTCATCGCCGGCACGGCCAGCTCGCCGCGCTCGTGCATCTGGTACAGGCGGTGGACGCCGGTGGTGGTCTCTTCCGACAGGCCGCGAATGCCGGCCAGCAGGGGGCGATATTTTTGGCCGTGGACCATGGCCGTCAGATCGCCGCCATCGTCGACGATCATGCTCAAAGGTTGGCCGTCGGGGAAATAGAGCGTTTGCTCGACGCACCAGTCGTATTCGGCATCGGTCTCGCCCTTCCAGGCATAGACGGGTACTCCCGAAGCGGCAATAGCGGCGGCCGCATGATCCTGGGTCGAAAACTTGTTGCAGCTACTCCACGTCACGTCCGCGCCTAGCTCCTTGAGCGTTTCGATCAGCACGGCCGTCTGGATGGTCATGTGCAGGCAGCCGGCGACGTGCGCTCCGGTGAGCGGCTTCGAATCGCCATACTTTCGGCGCAGGGCCATCAGTCCGGGCATCTCTTGCTCGGCGAGCTGAATTTCTTTGCGGCCCCAATCGGCCAGGGAAAGATCAGCAACCTTGTAGGGTAACTTCACTTCGACTTGCGACACCGCCCTCTCCTTTGTACTCATGGAATCGTGATCCAGAAAAGTCGGCTACCGAAACGCCCATCATAGGGGCTTTGACCATCGTCTGGCAAGCCCTCGGGGGGCGCCTCGCGGTCCTAGGGTGCGTAAAACGCAACAGCGTCGATCACGGCGAGGTGCGTTTCACGCTCCTCGGCCCGCGGAATTTTTTCTGCGTTTTCTTCTACTTTTACTCAAGTACGGCGAAAAAACCAGAAAGTGACCTTGACCGCAAGCGCCCCGCCTGGGTATTTAACCCGCTCTCATCTACCAAGATTTTCGGGACCTGACTCAAGAATAGCATTCTACGATGTCTGACGGGCGGAAAATCGCCGGCATGACACCGGTGAGAGGAACAAGGAGAGTTCTGTTGAAAGCGACCGCAAAAATACTTGTCGGTTGGGTCGCCTTGGCGATCATTCTTTCGGCGAGAATCGCGGCGGCGGCAAGCGGTGACGTGGTCTGTCAGGCTTGGCTTGGTGCGGCCGTGGTGGGACAGGCAGCCCCGGCGGACGCCCCGTCCGCGGACAAGACGCAGCAGACGGCGGATCTTCTCAAGCGCGCCCGTCAGGCGATGGACGAAAACAACTTCTCCGCGGCCGAGGCCTTGATTTCCCAGGCCGAGGCCCTGGGCGTGCAATACAGCATTTTCTACATGGGCGATACGCCGAAAAAAGCCCGGCACGACCTGGAGCGGAAACGCGGCGCAGCGCCGGCCGCCGCCCCCACCAAGCCCAGTCAGATGTTCGACCCGTTGGGCCTGAACCGCAAGAAGGACGTCCCGACGAGTGATCCCTTTGCCGGTCGGTCCACCGAACCGCCCGCGGCCTCGGCTGGTCCAGCCGGTGCTGCCGCCCCTGTCGGTCCTCTCGATACGAAACAGTCGGTCGTGCCATTGCCGAAGACTGACGGTGCCAATGCGGCTTATGGTCCCCCTGCGGTAGGTTCGCCCGCCGTTCCGCCGCCCATGGCCCCGCCCTATCGGATCGTCGAGCCGGGCGAGAACGACGTTCGCGTGCCCGGCGCGACGGGCCGTACCGCCGTCGGCGGGATGGCTGCGGCCAATCCCCCCAGCCCCACCGCTCACGACAACCCCTTGCGGGCGGCACGCCTTGCCCTGGCCTTTGGCGACGTCCGCCGCGCCAACGCGCTGATCGAACAGGCCAGACGCATGCACTTGAACTACCAGCCGCTCGACGACACCCCCGACAAGGTCGAAGCAGCCGTCCGCCACTACGAAGAGCTGTCGACCCTCGAGAAGGAGAGCGAAGTCTATCGCCAGAAGTGCTCCCGCAACTTGATGGAGCAGGCCGACGCCCTGTTGCGTTGGAATGAGCGGGATGCCGCGGAGAAGCTCGCGATACGGGCGGCCAGCATGCAGGTGGTGTACGGGCCATTCGAGCTAAAGCCGCAAGACTTGCTGGCTCGCATCGCCGTCACCCGGTCGCAAGGCGAGGGGCAGCCGATGGCACCGCCGCCCGTCGGGCCGCAAAATGCCGGCGCTCCCCCCGCGCCAGTGACAAGCCTTGTCGCACGTCAGCAGGCCGTCGAATTAGTTCGCCAGGCCCGTCAAGCCATGGCCGGCGGGCAACTGGACCGGGCGGAATGGCTGGCCCGCCAGGCCGAGCAACTGCATGTGCCCGAATCGGCCTTCGCGCCGGGCGAGGATCGTCCCGGACTCGTATTGATCGACCTGCGGCAGTCGCGGCTGCGGCAGTCGCCGGGGGTAGTGCCCGCCGCCGGACAAAACGTACTGCCGATGGGCGGCATTGCGGGGCCCGACCACGGCACGGTCCGCGCCACGTACGATCCCGGCAATGATCCGACGCGAAACATGATGGCCTCCGGCCAGCAGCCGGCCTATCCCACCGATCCGCGTCTGGCACAGAGCAACAATCCGCCGCCGGCCCTTGGGGGCACGGAGAAGGTGTCGGCCATGGCCCTTTTCGAGCAGGGCGAAGCCGCGCTGAAAGCCCACGATGCCCCGCGGGCGTATGAACTGTTCCGCCAGGCCGCCACGCGCATGAACGAGTTGGACCCGGACACGGCCCGGCGTTTGCAAGACCATCTGCAGTTGCTGTCGGTGCCGTCGCGGACGAGAGCCTTGCCGGGCGCGGTGCCGCCGCCCCTGCCTGGCCAGCCCTCCTCGTTGGCGGCCGACACCGCCGCCCGCCAGCAAGTCCTCGCCAAGCAGGTCTTCGGCGATCTGGCGCACAAGGAAGCCAACGCGCGGGCCATGCGGGAAAGCGATCCCAAGGGCTCGCTGGCCTTATTGGAAGAGGCGCGGAAGAACGTCGAAGCGGCGGGCTTGGACAATGCCAACCGCGATCAATTGCTCCGCCGGGTGGATCGGGCCATCGCCGAAACCCGGCAGTTCATCGAGCAGAACCGCCCGCAAATCGAGCTGGCCGAGAAAAACCGCCGCATCCAGCAGGACGTTGAGCGCCAGCAGCGAGCCAAGGTCGAGGTGCAAGAGAAGCTCGCCCTGAAAATCGACGAGTTCAATCGGCTGATGGACGAGCGGCGCTACGAAGAGGCCCAGGTGGCAGCCAACCAAGCCGCCGAGTTGGATCCCAAGAATCCGGTGGTGGTGCAGATTCAGTGGCAGGCGAAGTTTGTCCGCCGCTTCATGAATTACAAGGCCATCCAGGATGAAAAGGAAAACGGGGTGGTCGAGGTTTTGGACGAAGTGGACAGGGCGGGGATCCCGTTTGCCGGCGACAAGAACCCGCTGGTCTTCCCCGATGCGAAGGTGTGGAGCAAGCTGTCAGCCAGCCGGCAAAAGCTCGCCGCCGGGCAGAAACGGCAGCGTTCGGAGCGGGAAATCGACATTGAGAAGAAGTTGCGGACGCCGGTTTCGCTCCAATTCACCAATGCCCCGTTGAGCAAAGTGCTGGATCACCTGGCCAAGTTGGCGGAAATCAACATTGTCTCCGACCCGCAAGGGCTGACCGAAGAAGGCCAGACCACCGATACGCCGGTCACCATCGAACTGCACAGCGAGATCATGCTCAAGAGCGCGTTGAATCTGATCCTCGAGCCGTTGCACCTCAGCTACGTGGTCAAGAATGAGGTGTTGACGATCACCAGCGAGCAGATGCGCGACGGCCAGGTGTACATGCAGACCTATAACGTGGCCGACCTGGTCATCCCTATCCCGAATTTCGTGCCCACGGCCATGGGGCTCCAAGCTGCCTATTCAGGCGCCATGGCCAACGTCAATCCGTGGTACGGCGGGGGCGGCGCACCGATGGGCTCCGCCACCACCGCCCCACTCTCCTCGGTCGTGGCCAGCCGCGATGGAAAGGGGAGCGGCGCCATGCTCAATCCGAACATGTTGGCCCAGGTCTCCACCGGTTCCCATGCCGGACTGGTTCCGGGGCCGAAGGGTCAACCGGCCGGCCCCGGTCCCGGCGGGCTCGGCGGCGGTGCCCAAGCCGACTTCGACAGTCTGATCGACCTGATCAAATCGACCGTCAAGCCCACCACCTGGGACGACGTCGGCGGACCGGGCTCGATCGCTCCCTTCGAGACCAACTTGAGCCTGGTCGTGAGCCAGACCCAGGAAGTCCATGAGGAAATCGCCGATCTCTTGGAACAGTTGCGCCGCCTGCAAGACCTGCAAGTGACCGTCGAGTGCCGTTTCATCACCCTGAGCGACAACTTCTTCGAACGCATCGGCGTGAGCTTCGACTTCGACGTCAACAGCAACATCCTGGGCAAGGGACTCGATTTCCTCGCTTCCCAGGGCGGCCTGAACAATAACCAAGGGCCGAACGATTATAACAGTGGCAGCCGGGCGGCCGTGGTGGGCATGCAAACCCCCACCACCTTCAGCGCCGACATGGACGTCCCCTTCACGCAGAACAGTTATGGCCTGGCCGTGCCGCAGTTCGGCGGCTTCGACGCCACGGCCGGCGCCTCGCTCGGCTTCGCCATCATGAGCGACATCGAGGCCTACTTCTTCATCAACGCCGCCCAGGGCGACAAACGCACCAACGTGCTCCAGGCCCCCAAGGTCACGCTCTTCAACGGGCAGCAAGCGACCGTCACCGACCAAACCCAAAGCCCCTTCGTCATTAGCGTGATCCCCGTCGTGGGCGACTTCGCCGCCGCCCAGCAGCCGGTCATCGTCGTCCTCTCCGAAGGCACGTTCATGACCATTCAGGCGGTGGTCTCCAACGACAAACGCTTCGTTCGCTTGACGGTCGTCCCCTTCTTCAGCACGATTAGCGCCGTCAACACCTTCCAGTTCACCGGCTCGACGAGCACCACGACCGATACCACGCGGTCGGGCATTCAACCGAACGCCACCGATCCCACCAAGCTCTGGAATCAGACCGGAGACAACACGACGAGCACGAATTCCGGCACCACCGTTCAGTTGCCCTCCTTCTCCTTTGTCACCGTGACCACGACCGTTAGCGTGCCGGACGGCGGCACCATCCTGCTGGGCGGCATCAAGCGACTGAGCGAAGGACGCACCGAGGCCGGCGTGCCCATGCTTGATAAGATTCCGTACCTCAACCGGCTCTTCAAGAACACGGCCATTGGGCGCGAAGCCCAAAGCCTGATGATGATGGTCACCCCCCGCATCATCATCCAGGAAGAGGAAGAGGAGAAACTGGGCGTGCAGCCGCAGCAGCCTTAACCATGGGCTGGCGGCGCGCGAAGAGCCGATCGACGAACCATAGTGCGACTGCCCTCCCTGTGCCGTCGCTGGCTTTCTCCCCCCAAAGCCGGCGACGGCCGCTTTTTTCTTGAGACCGAAACTTGGGAATCAGAAGCTCAACGCCTCCAGCTCTCGGGCCAAACGCTTGCGCGCGACGTGCAGCCGCCGCTTGATCGTGCCCACCGGCGAGGCGAACTGCTCGCTCATCTCGCGCAGGCTGTTGCCGTCGACGTAAAAGGCGGTAAGCGTCTGCCGGTCCAGGGCGCGAAGCCGCCGCAGTCCGCGGTGGACTTGCTCGTTCCGTTCCCGGACCAGCAGCGCCGTCAGCGGAGTCTTGGCTTCCACGCAGGCGTTTTCCAGCACCATGGCCTGCACCGTCACCGCCGGCCGGCGCCGCAGCGACCGGTTGATCGCCATCCGTGCCGCGATCGAGCGCAACCAACCCCCGAAGCAACGCGCGTCTTGGAGTTGGCCAATCTTGCGCATCGCCTGGAGGAACACGTCCTGGCACACCTCCTGGGCCTCGGCATGATTGTGCAGCCGGCGATAAACCGTGGCGTAGACGGCACGCTCGTAACGCTCGACCAACCGGCCAAACGCCTTGCGGTCGCCACGCTGGGCCGCGCGAACGGTTTCCTCGATGGGGTTGTCGCTATAGGTAGTTGGGCTCGAAGCGGAGATCATGATAGGGTTCCAGAAAATACGAAATGGCAACCAGGTCCTGGAAACCCGGGCAGGCGGCACATCAAAGCGACCAATAAATGACCGCTAGCCACCCGCTCGGCCACAGGGACTGCGTCGGTTCAAGGGAAGCAAACTCACGTCCCGGGCCGCTTAGGCCTGGGCGAAGCCGCCCGCGGCTTCTGGGTTCGCTTCCCAAGGCGACGACGCCCTGCACCAAGAGAGACTGCGCGCATGCAATAGCGCCAGGACTCCCATGATCGCTACACCGACGACGCGCTCGGAGCGAGAAACGCTGCAGGCGGAGTTCATCGTGCGGGTGTTGAGAGAAATGTAGCGATCCATGATGGTCCCTTTCGTGGCGCCAAGGCGCAGTGCAGGGCAAAAGAAAACAACCACTTGGGGTTTCACCCCCGGCCGGCAAAACCGGCCTTTTCTTCCCTATCTTTCTAAAATATCGGCTCGGCGGAGCCAATTCAAGACGGACTTAACGCGAATTGCGGGCTTTCTTGCCTCCCCGAGCCCAAATTTCGGCCTCGGCTCGGGCTTTCTGACTCTAGACCGCTTCCCTTCCCGTCAGGAACGGATTCCTTACCCCAAAGACGCACGATGTCGAAATAAGGTTCGCGCTGGGTAGATCCCCTGGTTGGTTTCGTTGGTGCGAGCCCTATGCCTAAACCGCCCGTTGGCGCGTTACGGCGTTACCGAAGATTCCACGAAGCGCACGGCGCCTCAGCGCCGGATCAGGGCGTGGGAAACTCCTCGCCATTCGGACCGTCGTCCTCAAGAATCGCAACGCCATTCTCTGGATTGTTCGGGAGGTAGTAACACCGTTGGCCCAGAACCTTGGTGAGCACTTGGCTCTCCCGGTAATTCTGCGTCGCGAAATTGTGATAGCCAATGCTATCGACAGCTATGAGAACATCGGCAAGAAGCTTGCAGCCGCAGCTATAGTCCAGCAGCATCGATGGAGCCTCAAGCGCTTCGCCGATGACTCGCGAGAACTGTTTAAGCTCGTCCGTGAGTAGAGAAGCGTCCAAGCCATCGATCGTGTTCTTGATCAATTCGAAAGTCTCACGGCGATCGGCAAAGAAACCGTCGACATTACACGCTTTATTTGACGACTTACAGTTCGGGGTCTTCCAGGTGTATTTTCCGTCGCGACCGCGACGGAGCCCTGTTCTTCCCCAATGGCACCTCGTGCCGTCGGCAAGCGGTGCGTCACAGCGGGCGTCGACCGCGGCGGTCCCAAGTTTCAAAAGGCGACGGAGGGATGCTTCGGCACGCCGTGTCCGCTCCTCTTCCGTTTTCCCGAGCGTCTGGATTAGGCTGAAGGCCCAGGTCCGTTTTTCACGGTGTTGAGGCGCCAAGACATGCCCGACATGTTCCAAAACACGAGCGACACTCTTCAGTTCTCGCAGCATTCTGAGATAGTATTGCGCCGCCGCCAGAATGACGTTGCCGTATTCCACCTTGGAGTAGGTCGAAGTTCCTTTCCAAGAAAAGAGGCCCAGAAGCCAATTCAGGCGAGGCCGAAGCGTCTCTCCTTTGTGAAAGCAGCAATGCACCGACGTATCAAGGAAGACCTCCGTCGAATCAGGACGATGAGCGTCATCCAATTTCACGAAAGACATCGACTCCGCCCTCGATAAGTTCTTGGGTCAGATCATTCGCTGCTTCGTCGCCGAAATCAGGATCGTCGTACATCTTAGCAAGCACCGAATGGATGGCAACCAACTGACGCGGGGCAAGAGCTTCGGGCGACTCGACGCAAAGAGCGATCTGGAGCACGTTGACCATCTCTTCTACCGCCTCGGAGTCAGGGGTGCCCTCTAACAGATCCCAAAGCGCCCGTAGGTGGCTTCTCGCCTCCGCAAGGGAATTAGCCTTTTGAATTGCGTCCGCAGTCGCGTTTCGAACCGCCTCCAATTCGTCGACGCACGCCTTGAGACAGAGCCGCCGCTTTCGCAACGCCCTGTCCGGGACGCGCCGTGACAAACTCGGCGGAATCCGCGGTGATACGGTAGCTGAACAGTTATTGGTCGCACCGGTCGATCGACTGGCGACCGTCTCGATTCCCGGTGCCCAACGGTCCCCCGAGACGGATTCATATCCCAGCGGAACCTGTGCGCTTGCCTGCCGCGAGAGCGGAACGTTCCCGCCTGTACCGTCGTCCCAGTTCATTGTCGGTTCTCCTCTGCGATAATCGCCTCACAAATCACGTTAAAGTCCCTTCCTGCCTCTTCTATCAGCGTACACGCCGTTATCTGGTCCGGATAGGGGGGCTCTTCGATGTACGCATCCAGATCAATCAATATCCCCTCAGACGGGTACGACTGGATCGCTTTCTTTGCTTTCAACTTTCGGATACGGAGCTTCCTTTGGTCCTTCCAATGTCTATGGGCTTCCGCCTTCGCAGCGGCTACGACACTTGGCGCAAGGTGGATTTGTTGCTCGAACGGCGTGGCCGCAACCCGGACCATATGTCTCGGCCGAGCGATCACGACGCTGTGGGAAATATAGGAAAGCTCCCCAAGACCGACCAGTGCCGCAGACGGGGCAAAAAAAGACATCCTGCCTATCCGTGACGAAGCGTCATCAACCGAATCCGTGCTGTACAGAGTCCAGCGACGGAAACCAATCCTCGAGAACGACTCCACCTCAAGCGTTTTGACGACGATCTGCGAAAACTCCTCGGCAATTGCCGCGAATTCTCCCTGCGGCAGCAAGTCGCTGACATCCGGGCTCTGTGACTGAGTCAAATCGGCCTTTTGGGGCGAGTAAGCAAAGACAAGGTTACTTTCCTCGTTCCAGATGTGGCATCCGTTGGCATCGACTGACTGCACAGCCCATCCCTTCCGAGCCGCCAACTTCCGGGCCACACGACCGCAACGATCCCAATAGAGCTCCCCGCAGTCGTACCTAAGCTCAAAGATGAGTCTGTGATCGACTCCGGTTCCGGGCTGAACGACACGTGCCATGGCTGTGCTCCGTGGCCTTACTTAACGAGTCTATGATAATTTGCGACATGGGGCGCTGGCAATCGCTAGCGCGGCAACGTGGCAATTTTCCACCGCCGGCTCGGGAGCCCCGGGGGCAGTCCGTCCACTTCGGGCAACGAGCCCCTTTCAGCGGTGCCCACCCACTACGACCCATCTTATACCCCGTTGGGCGAGGCGCTGTCAATCCGCGTTGCAAGCCATGGGCAACACCAGTGGCTACTTGCACGGCTTTATCGGCGATTTCTTTCTACGACGCTAACTGCTTGCCGACCACGGCAAATCAAAGCCGAAATACCGGGCGGCGTTGCCATAGCAGATGTCGTGAACCATCGCCCCGATCAGCTCCGGCTCGTCGGGCAGCAATCCCTGCTGCATTTCCGTGCCCAACAGATTGCAAAGGATGCGGCGAAAATACTCGTGCCGCGTATAGGAGAGGAACGAGCGGCTGTCGGTCAACATGCCCACAAACCGGCTCAGCAGCCCCTGGTTCGACAGCGCGCCAAGCTGCCGCTCCATGCCGTCTTTCTGGTCCAGAAACCACCAGCCGCTGCCGTACTGCATCTTGCCCGGCGTCGTGCCATCCTGAAAGTTGCCGATCATCGCGGCCACCACGTCGTTGTGGGCCGGATTCAGGTTGTAGACGATCGTCTTCGTGAGCCGGCCGGCGCGATCGAGGCGGTCGAAGAAGCTGCCCATCGCCCGCGCCACGTCGCCGTCGCCGATGGAATCGAAACCGGTGTCCGGCCCGAGGGCATGAAACATCCGCGTGTTGTTGTTCCGCAGGGCTCCGAAATGGAACTGCTGCACCCACCCCTTCTCGGCGTTCATCAGGGCCAATTCGTAGAGCATGGCCGACTTGAACTGGGCGATTTCCGCGGCCGAAAGCCGCTCGCCGCGGTGCAGCCGGCGAAACAGGGCCGCGATTTCCGCCGCGGAATACTCGGCCGCATAAAACGTGTCCAGACCGTGGTCCGACAACCGGCAGCCGGCCGAGTGAAAGAACGCGTGCCGCTGCCGCAAGGCCTCGACGAAGCGATCGAAGCTGTCCTCGACGTCAGTGCCGCTCCGCTCGCTCAGCCGTTTGACCCAGGCGTTGAAGTCCGGTGGCGAGTCGACGGCCATTGCCCGGTCCGGGCGAAACGTGGGCAACACCCGGATCGAAAACGACGCGTCGGCCGCGATCCTCCGGTGATGTTCCAGCGTGTCGGTCGGATCGTCCGTCGTGCAGACCAGCACGACCTTCATCTGCCGCATGATGCCGCGGGCGGAAAACTCGGGCCGGGCCAACGCCGCGTTGGCCTGGCGCCAAATGCCCTCGGCCGTCTTCGGCCCCAGCAGCCGGTCGCTAATGCCCAGCGGCCGCTTCAATTCCAGGTGCGTCCAGTGATAGAGCGGGTTGCGCAACGTCTGCGGAACGGTCGCTGCCCACCGCTCGAATTTCTCCCAATCCGAGGCATTGCCCGTGCAATAGCGTTCCGGCACGCCCGCCGCCCGCATCGCCCGCCACTTGTAATGATCGCCGGCGAGCCAGATCTGCGTCAGGTTCTCGAACCGCCGATCCTCGGCCACCTGGGCCGGCGGCAGATGGCAATGATAGTCGATGATGGGCAGGTCGCGGGCGTAGCCGTGATAGAGCGCCACCGCCCGATCATTCTGCAACAGAAAATTCTCGGTGATGAAAACGTCGGTCATGGGAAGCCCTTGTAGCACAACCGCCCTCGGCTGTGGACCGCGACTTTAGTCATCCTGAGCGTAGCGAAGGACCTCGCTGTTCCGGCACAGCCGAGGGCGGCTGTGCTACTTCTCACGCTCCCAGCGGCGGATCCGCGCCGGCAAAGGCCGCATAACACTGGGCGGCAATCTCCGCGTCATCGGCCCGCCGCAGGAAGATGCCCCGCACGCGGCCGCGAAGGATGACTCCCTTTTCCAGACGCGTCTGAAACAACCGGTGGGAAAGTCGCGCCACGTCGCCGCGTGGCTCGTCGCGCGCCAACTCATCGTACTGAAAATCGGCCGGATGAACCATCTCCGCATAACTAACATCGGCGCCCGGCAGCCGAAACAGCAGGCATCCCGTGCCGCCATCGGGCACGATCGCCGCCGGCGTCCCAACCGTCAGGCCTTGCGGCTTCCAACCGGCGGGCCCTTGCAACCGCAGCACGTCGCTCGCCGGCATCGCGCTGGCTACGGACAGTTCGGGCTGGCTGTCGAGCGTTTGGGCCCGTACCGAGATGACCAGATCGACCGCCGCCAGAAACCGATCGTCCGCGGCCGGCTCCGTCGCTCGCCACAAGCAATCGACGCGGATCGATCCTTGGTCGAGCTTCTCGTAGGCGACGATCAGGTCCGCGCCCCGCAGATAATTCTCCGTGGGAGAGACGCCGGCCGTCGCGGCGGTCGACGAAGCGACGATGCCGAGCAAGCGCGCCGCAGAAAGAGCGTGTCCGGCCACGACCACGTTGCTCAGCCCATCGTGTGGTTGCAGCAGGTTCGCCGTCGCGCGGAACTCGTTCAGTTGCACCGTGGCCGAAAACTCTCGTGCTTGCCAAGGCGTGTGCGGCATGACGCGCTCGAACAGGAAACAAAAAAACCCCACCGCTTGCGGCGAAGCAAAGCGGCGGGGCCGGAACAGAGAAGAGGCCGATTCCCTGATAATAACAACTTCAGAAATCATGTCTATAGCCTGGCGCGGAATTTTTCCCACGCCGCGGCTAGGAGCCCCGAATTCTAACCCGATCTAGGGGGTTTCCCCCTCTAGCTTCACAAAAGGCTGGTTCATTTTGCTACACATTTGCTGCAACAGACCTATGTCTGCCAAACGAGCCCATGTTTTCGTCGCCCCGCGCGGGGCCATTGCCGGCGCGTTGCTCCAGTTCTAGGATATTGCAAAACCCGCTATGTGGCACAGCCGCCCTCGGCTGTGTCGGACAATTCGCACAGCCGAGGGCGGCTGTGCTTCATTCTTGCGATCAGTGGACGTGATGAACGATTACTTACGCGTCTGTGAAGAGGCGGTGCGGCTGGGAGGCCGCGTCATTCAGGGCTGGGTCGGTCGCTTCGACGTGCGCGAGAAGGGGCCCGCCGATCTAGTGACGCAAGCCGATCTGGCCTCCCAGGAAGCGGTCCGTAAGACCGTGCTCGGCGCCTTTCCGCAGCATTCGCTGTTGGGCGAGGAAAAAGGCCCCAACGAGCCCGCCATGGCTCGCGCCGAATATCGCTGGATCGTCGATCCGCTCGATGGCACGACCAATTTCGTCCATGGCGTGCCGCACTATAGCGTTTCCTTGGCGCTGGAGCGTAACGGCGAACTGTTGGTCGGCGCGGTCTACGATCCGATGCTCGACGAGTGCTTCACCGCCGCCGTGGGCCAAGGCGCCCATCTGAACGGCCAGCCGATCCGCGCGAGCCGTGTTGCCGCGTTGTCCGACGCGCTGGCCGTGTGCAGCTTTCCGCCCAGCGTCCACCGGGACTCGCCCGACCTGCTGTTGTTTCTAGAAATGGTCAGCGCGACGCAAGGCATTCGGCGCACCGGCTCGTCGGCCCTGAACCTCTGCTATGTGGCGGCGGGGCGGTTCGATCTCTACTGGTCGTATTCGACCAACATCTGGGACGTGGCGGCGGGCGTGCTGATCCTACGCGAGGCAGGCGGCTGCATCACTTCCACCACAGGAGGGGGTTTTCGCCTGGGAGAGGCCCATTTCTTGGCCGCGGCCAATCCGGAGCTTCATGCCCAGCTAAGCGCCGCTGCGGCAACTATCCCAAGGCGATAGCGTTGGTCCGTCTGCGTAGGGTGCGCAAAACGCGCCACAAGCCATTGACCGGCTAACGAGTTACGTCTCTTGCGTAGGGTGGCATTGGCGTCTCGGCAGGGCGAAACGGGAGCCCGGACAAGATGCTCGTGCCCACCCACGGGGATTTTTCTCCGACGCACGCTTTATCCGCTATATCCTCCCAAGTAAACTGAAGGATAGGAACAGAACTCCTCTGAGATACTCTTGTCTGAGCCGGCGCCCGAGTAAAATGGGCGCCTCTGCTGAAGTTTGTCGGCAAAGTTGGCAGGAGATTTGATGTTGTCGAAATCGTGGCGGCCTTTGGTGGCGACGTTGGGCTATCTGCTGCTTGGCGGCTCGCTGGCGGCAGCCCAACCGGCCAGCGGCGCCCCTGCGCCGCCGCCGGAGAAACCGCCGGCCGCTGCCGTGGCCGAGAAACCTCGCGCCGACGAGTCGGCGGTCCCCCGCATCGAAGAGTCGAAACCATCGGTCTACTACCTGCCCGACAAGGACGGCAACCTGCAGCCCGTTCTCGATTTCAAGTACCAGGATTTCGAGGAGCTTTACAAGCTCAAGAACCAACTGGGGCGCCGCGACGAGCCGCCCCGGTACAGCGTCGAGCGAATGACCGTCACCGGCAGCGCGGCCGAGGAATACGCCGAGCTGAGCTTGCAGGTCCAGGTGCTCATCCGCGACGACGGCTGGGTGCGGGTGCCTTTGCGTCTCGACCAGGGATTGCTTCGCGGCGTGGCCCCTTCCAAGGGCCGCGGCGAGCAATTCGTGCATTATGAAGGGGAAGGCGAAGGCTACGTGTGGTGGCTCCGCGGCAAGCCCAATACGCAGTACGAGACCACGCTCACCATGCTCGTCCCCTTGGCGGCGGCGGGCGACGAGACGCGGCTGAAGCTTTTCATGCCGCGGGCCACGGCGTCGGAACTGAAGCTGACGGTGCCCGTACCCGAGGCGGTGGCCAAGGTCTCCGAAAGCGCTACGTTGCTGCCGGCCGTGGCGGCCAAGAGCGGCGGCACGGCGCTGGACGCGGTGGGCCTCGGCGGCGACTTCCAGTTGGCCTGGCGCAAGCCGCGTCCCCATCCCACCGAGCGGGTCCTGGTGCTGGAGGCCGCCGGCACAGTGCTCGCGCGGCTGGACCGCCGGGCCGTGTCCGCCGAGGCGACCCTCTCCGTCCGCAGCTATGGTGCCCCGTTCGACCACTTCCGCGTGCGTCTGCCGCCGGGGATGACCCTTGCGCCTACGCTGGCCGGCGCCGGTGGTTACACCGTGACGCCCGTCGAAGCCGACGCCAAGCAGAAGGGCCAGCCGTCGTTGGCCGAAGTGCGTTTGCCGAAGCCGACGACCGGGCCGGTGGAAGTCCGCCTGGCCTGCCGTCGCGATTACGATCCGTTGAAGGACCAGTCGTGGTGCGAACTGGCCGGTTTCGAGGTCGTCGGCGCGGCGCGCCAGTGGGGCGTGACCGCCGTCAGCACGGGCGACGACTGGCAGGTTCTCTGGGGAACCATGAGCGACGTCCGTCAAACCGACCAGTTGCCCGAGGCCTTGCGAAAGCCCGATCTGGTGGCCGCCTACGAGTATGCCACCCAACCCTATTCGCTGACGGCCCGGCTGGCGCCGCGCAAGACCCGCACCAGCGTCGATCCGACATACGTGCTGATGGTCGATCGCGATGTGGTTCGCCTGGACGGGAAACTGGCCTACGCGGTTCGCGGCGCCAAGATTGCCACGCTGGACGTGGCGATGCCGGGCTGGGAACTGGACGAGGTCGGCCCGGATAATCTCGTCGTCCCCGATGCCGTGACGATGCACGGGGGCGAAATCAATATTCCCTTGGTGCAGCCCTCCTCCGGCGCGCTGGAACTGCAATTTCGGGCCCATCGCGCCATCGCGGCGGGGGCCAAGTCGCTCAGCGTGACCTTGCCCCAGGCGCACGCCGGCACGCGCGGGCCGGCCACCTTGGCCGTCCTCTCGGCCGACAACGTGGAATTGATTCCCAACAAAGAGGCCATCGAGGGGCTGGTGCAGCAGCGAATCGCCCCGGCGATGAAGCTGCCGGAGCGGCAGCAAGACCCGTTATTCTATCACGGCACCATGGGGCCGGCCACGTTTTCGGCCGACTTCCGCGTGCACGGCCAACGCCTCGCGGTCGAGGTGACCAGCCGCGTGATGCTCAGCCAGCACACGGCCGAGGTCGAGCAGCGGCAATCGTACGCGATCGCTTATGAGCCGGTCGACCATCTGACGATCACCGTGCCCCGCGCCTTGGCGGCCGCCAAGCGGATTCAGTTCCTCTGCGACGGCAAACCGCTGGCGCCCGCTGCGCCGGTCGAGGAATTGACCGGTGAAAACCCATTGGCGCCGGTGTCCTTGCGCGTGACGTTGCCCGGCCCGCGGCTGGGGGCGTGTGACCTGGTGTTGCAATACTCGGTGCCCGTCGGCGAGACGACGGTCCAGCAAACAACTCTGCTGGCCCTGCCGCTGCCCATGCCCAAAGAAGGCGAGCTTACGGCCAACAGCCTATCGCTCAAGTCGGCCCGCAACCTCCGCGCGTCGCTGCGGCAGCCGGCGGCGTGGAGCGTCGTGGAACGCGCGGCTGACGGGGCCGGCCGCGGCGATCTGCGGCTTTCGGCGGCCAAGCCGCTGACGCGCCTCGATCTGGACCTGCGCCGGGAAATCGACGACATGCAGGCGGCCACGATTATCGACCGGGCCTGGGTCCAGTCGTGGCTCACGTCGGCCGCCCGGCAGGATCGGGCCACCTATCAACTCACAACCCATCGCAAAGAGCTGGAGGTGGTCCTGCCGCCCGGAGCCCCCGCCAGTCAGGCCGTGGTGCTGGTCGATGGGCAGCGCGTCGAATGCCAGGCGATGGCCGACGACCGGCTGGTGGTGCCCTTGGCGGCCCAGCGCGACCCTCATCGCTTCGTGATCGAACTGCAATACAATTTTACCGACGCCCGGCCCCCGCGCGGCGCGGTCCGCATCGAGTTCCCTCGCCTGGGACCCAACCTTTGGGTGCGGCGCATGTACTGGCAGCTCATCCTGCCCGCCAACGAGCACGTGACGGCCAACCCGGCCGGTTTTACCGGCGAGTTCACCTGGGATTGGGAAGGCTATTTCTGGGGTCGGCAGCCGCTCTTGGACCAGGCGCAACTGGAAGCGTGGGTGGGCGCCACCCCGCGGCCCGCCTTGCCCGATCGCGACAACCTTTACCTCTTCAGCACGCTGGGCGACGTGCCGGCGGCCGAAATCCAAACTGCCAGCCGAACCTGGATCGTGCTCTGGGCTTCGGGGGCGGCGCTGGTGGTCGGGTTGGTCCTGATCTATCTGCCCGCCACCCGTCACCCGGCCGTACTGCTGGCGGCGGGCCTGGCCCTCTTGGCCGCCGGGCTGATCGCCCCCGAACCGGCCTTCCTGTTGGCCCAGGCCGCCAGCCTTGGTTTGGGACTGACGCTCTTGACCGGGCTGTTGGCCCGCGGCATGAGCGGGCAGCGTCGCCGCGCCCCGCCGCGCAAGGAAGCATCGCACTCGCGGGTGGAAGTCGGTTCCACGCGCACGCCGCCACGCCCACCGGCGATGAACGGCCCGGCCTCGACCGAGAGCATACCGGTCCCGCCGCCAGCCCCGGGGAATGCCGAGCGATGAGAATCCGAGCGGTGCTGCCTCCGTTGTTGGCCATGGCGCTGCTGGCCGCGCTGGCAGGAGCGGTCGCTGCCGCCGAGGAAGAGGCCGCCCGCGCGCTCCGCTTCCGCCGCATTTTCGTGCCCGCCGAACGCCTTTCGGACTGGCCGACGGGCAGTGAGAAGTATCTGCCCCTCGACGCGGCCGAGTTCGAACGCCTGGCGGCCGCCGTGCCGTCCCACGGCGCCGCCGCCTCCAGCCTTCCGGCCGCGGCGATCACCTCGGCACGCTACGAAGCCAAATTGGTAGGCGACCACTTGGCCGGCCAGGCGACGCTCGACGTCGTACTGGCCGGCCCCCCGCCGGCGCTGTTGCCGCTGGAACCGTGCAATGTGGCCTTGGGACCGGTGACGTGGGACGCCGAACAGCCGCGGCGCGGGAAGAACCCGCCGGACCAGGCGGCGGGCGCCGCCGTGGCGGGCGGGCCCGATGCCCAATCGCCGGCGGGCGCCACCGTGGGGGTCGGCGGCGACGGCCGGCTGGCCGCCAAGGTGGATCGCAGCGGCCAGTTACGCTTCGATTGGTCCTTGGCCGGTCATCGCTATCCGGCCGACGTCTTGGGGTTCGTGCTCGAGATTCCCCGCGCGCCGGCCAGCGAGTTGTGGCTCGAATTGCCCAAAGACCTGACGCCCGCCGCCGATCGCGGCTTGCTGGTGGCGAGCGAGCCGGCCGGCCCGGCGGCACGCCGCTGGCATATCGAATTGGGCGGCCGCCGTTGGCTCCGCTTGCGCATCCTGCCGGCGGGCATGGCCAGTCATCGTCCGCAATTGGCCCTCTTGCGGGAGTCGCGGACTTACGACTTCTCGTTGCGGGGCGTCGACGTCTCGGCCCAGTGGCGCATCCAGGTCCTTAACGAGCCGCTTCAGCAAGTCAACGTGGTGTTGGACGCGGGGCTGCAACTGATTTCCGCCCGCCTGGGCGACGTCTCGATCCCCTGGTCCGTGGCGCCGCCGGAGAGCGGCCGGCCGACGCGCGTCACGCTGACGCTGCCCGAGCCGATCCGCGACGCCGAACGCGTGCTCCGCCTCAACGCCCTCGGCCCGTTGGTCGTCGGTCAACCGTGGCGGCTGCCGCGCCTGCGCGCCGACGGCCTGTTCTGGCAGGAAGGGAACATCTCGCTGTTGATGTCGGAACCGCTGGTTGCCGAGCGGATCGCCCCGCAGCACTGCGTGCAGACCGCCGCCGGAGTTCTGGCGGCGCCCCGCACGGGCGAGTCGCTGCAATTCCAGCCGTTCGAAGCGGAGGCAACGGTGGAACTATCGCTGGCCCGCCGCACGCCCACGCTCCACGTGCTGAGCGCGACGGCGGTCGAGTTGGGCGGCGACGAGGTTACCGCTCGCATTGCGGCCGATTTCCGTGCCAGCGGAGCGGAACGCTTTGCCCTGGAGGCCGACGTCACGCGGCCGTGGATCGTCGAAGCGGTCGAATCGGTGCCGGTCGGCGCGGTAGCCGACTGGACGCTCGATCCGCAGGCCGGCCGCGCCCAACGGCTGGCGATCCGGCTCGGCCAGGGCATATCGCCGGCCAAACCGCTGCGGCTGGTGATTACGGCGCGGCGGTCCTTCTCACCCGTGTTACAAAAGCTGGGGGTCGATCATCTCGCGCCGTTGCGCATTCGCAACGCTACGGACGAGAAGCGTCTGGTCGCCGTGCGCGCGGCCGAACCCTACGCCCTGAAACTTTCCGGCGCCGATCATCTCGAGCGGCTTGCCGCCGAGAACCTTAGCCCCACCGACTTGAGTCTGTTCGCCGCGCCGCCCAAGGACTTGCTGTTCGAGTGCGACGGGCGGGCCGCCGCGCTGCGGGTGTCGTTGATCGCGCGGGAGGCGAAGCTGAGCGGCACCATCCACGTCGACGCGGCCGTGGGCGATGGGACCCTCCGCGAAACCTGCCTGCTGCGTTGTGTGCCCCAAGCAGCCCACTTGGATCGGGTGCTCGTGCAATTCTATCCACGCCGCCCGACCGCTCCGCAATGGACCGTAGCCGGCGACGAAGTGTCGCCGCGAAAATGGTCCGACCGGGAGCAGACGAAGGCCGGCTGGGACACTTCCTTGGAAACCTGGGAACTGACGCTGCGGCATCCAAAACGCACCCCCTTCGAAATCACGGCCGTCCGCCAGATCGCGGCCGCCGAGGCGACGTCGGCTTCGGCCGGCGGCGGGCCGATGGTGCTCACGCTAGCCTCGTTGCCCGAGGCAACCAGCCAGACCGGCAGCCTGGTCGTGCGCAACGTGGGTCCGCAAGCCATTCGCATGGACAACCGGCGACTGAAACCGATTCCCCCCGAGGTGCTTCCCGCGGCCCGCGCCCAGGCCGTGGCGGGCGCCTTTCGCTACGATCCGGCCCGCCAGGTTGCCCAGGGGGCGACCGCCGCTCTCCGCGTTTCGACCCCGGAAAAGCCGGACCCGTGGCAGGCCTTCCCGTGGGGCGCAATTCGCGACCGCCGCAAGCAAACCTCCGACCCGGATGCGTGGCAGGCGTGGGTGTGGGACTGTCAGTTGCAGTCGTGGTATCAGGTGGATGGAACCATCCGGCACCAGGCGGCCCTGGATTTACATAACGCTGTGCGCCGGGGGCTGACGTTTGCGCTGCTTGTCGCCCGAGAGGACGTGCGAAGCGTTTCCGTCGACGGTGATCCCGTCGCCTGGCGCTGGGCGACCTGCAACGGTGCCGGCCTGCTGGGAGTCGATCTGCCCATGAGCCGAAAGTCTCCCCGCGTGGTAATCGAATGGACGGCTAGGGGACGATCACTGGGAATCGCCGGTTCCTTGGTCCCGCCGTCCGTGGAACTGGATGTACCGGTCCTGGCTTGCTCGTGGACGGCCTGGTTGCCGCCCGGCTATGACAGCGTCGACGCATCGGCCCCGGGGGCCACGCCGGCCTGCGCGGGGCTCAATTGGAGTTGCCGGCTGTTCGGCCTGTTTGGACGCGCCGCGGGAAGCAGGCGTTTTGATCCCTTGTCGCTGAGCGATTGGACGACGTCGCTCGCTTGGGCGGCATCCGACTCGACGCCGGCACAGGCCGGCCTGCAGGGTTGGACTGCCTGGCGCACCGAGCTGAACGCAGCGGCGCTGCCGCGGTTGGCATTCGTCCACCGCGACTCGATGCGGCTGCTGGGAACAATCGTGTTCCTGCTGGTGGCGGCCGCCGGTTGTTGGAAAGCGGCCGCCCGGCCCGCCTGGTTCGTCTTGGCGTTGGGCATCTTTGCCGCCGCTGCCCTGTTGCTTGCCGACGCCTATGCGCCGATCGCTTCGGGAGGCGTGCTGGGAGCCCTGTTCTGCCTGGTATGGCGGTGGATGCGTACGCCGCGCGAGCCGCCGGCCGCCGAGTTGACAACGGCCAAAGCTCCGGCGGCCAAGTCGCCGCCCGGCAGCACGGTTTCCAGGACCGTGCAACTGGGGATATTCGCTTTGACGGTGTTGCCGGCACTGCTTCTCGGCCGTGCAGCCAAGGGCGCGACCCCGCCGGCGCCGGCAGACGACGCAGCGGAGAAGCAGGCGGCCGCCCCGCCGTTGTATCGCGTGCTGACGCCCGTCGACGAGAACAAAACGCCCACCGGCGGGAAGGTCTATGTTTCCGAACCCTTGTACCAAGAGCTGTATCGCCGGGCCGCGGCGGCCGGCAATTCGCCGGGCTGGCTGATCCAAGCCGCCGCCTATCGCGGCGTTTTGGCCGAGAGCGTTTCCGGACGCCTGGCGGTAGATGTCTTGCGGGCCCAATATGATTTGCACACCTTCGGCCGCGCCACGCGCGTGCGGATTCCCTTCCGCGCCGAGGGCGTGATCGTGCTTCCCAACGGCGTTTCGCTCGACGGCCGGGCCATCCAGCCGCAATGGGAGCAGAACGGCGCCGCGCTGGCGTTCGACGTGGCCGAGCCGGGCCAGTACCGCCTGGAAATCCTGCTGCGGCCCACGATTCGCAATACCGTGGGGCCCGCCGGGTTCGACTTTCCGGTGCCCCGCGTGGCCAGCTCGCGGCTGGAATTGACGCTTCCGCAGCGCGGGCTGCCGATCGAGGTGCCGTCGGCCTGCGGCGCCGTCCGCGTTGAGAAGGAGCCGCCGCGGTTGTCGGCCGATCTCGGTCCCGCCGAGCGCTTGACGGTCCGATGGCAAGAGGGCGCCGCGTCGCCGGGGGCCGGCCTCAATGCCGAGCAGTTGGTCTGGCTCAAGCTGCAACCAGGTTCGTTGGTCATCACGAACAAGTTCCGACTGCACCCCGGCGAGGGCCAGATTCAACAGGTGCAATTGGCCGTCGATCCGCAGTTGCGGCTGCTTCCGTTGCCGGGCGAGGACCCGCCCACGGTGCAGATGGGGCCCGAGTCCGAGCAAGCCCGACTGCTCGCCTTCCGCTGGTCGCATCCCGTCGCGGAGCCGGTCACGCTGGAGGCCACCTTCCTCCTGAGCGGCGCCACGGGAGTGGGCAACTTCCGCCTGCCGCGGATCGAGCTGTTGGAGGCCCGCACCGCCAAACGCTGGATGGCCGTCAGCATCGACCCGGCGCTGGAGCGGGAAAAACCGCACAAGGAGCCGCTGAAAACCGTGCCGGTCGCCGATTTCCTGAAGGCCTGGGGCGCCGCCGAAGGAAAGCCGCTGGCCGCCTACCTGCTACCCGCGGGCGAAAGCGATTGGACGATTTCCACTCGGCCCCGCGAGCCGCGCAGCACGTCGGACCAGATCGCCACGCTCACCTACGACGAAGACCACTTGGAGGTGCTCTTCGAGGCCCAGGTGACCACCACGTCGGGATACCTGTTTCAGCACGTGCTCCGCGCGCCGGCCGGACTGAAGATCGAGGAGGTCTCGTTGCTGGAAGACGACGTCGAGCGGGCCGGCCGCTGGGCGCAGGCCGCCGACGGCCGGGTGACCGTGTTTCTGAACGACGCCGCCTCGGGTTCGCAGCGGTTCCTGGTCCGCGGTCGATTGCCGATTCAGGTGGGCAAAGCCGTCCCGGTGCCGTGCCTGCGTTTGGAGCAATGCCAACTTCACGCGGCCACCATGCGACTGTGCCGCCAGCGCGGTGTGCTGTTGACGGTCCAAGGCAGCCGGCAGCCGCCCGCTGCCGAACCGCCGGTCGAGCGGCCCAAGTCGGATGCCGAGTGTTTCGTCGAGGCGTTTTCCGGCGACGGCTCGTCGGCGCCGCCCGTTACCGTGACGGTGACGCCGAACCGGCCGAAGGTTCGCGTGCAGGAGGTCGTCACGGCGCAATGGAATGGACGATCCTGGACGGCCCGGCTGGACAGTCATCTGTCGATCCGCGGCGGCGTGGTCGATCAGATCGAGATCCACGCGCCGCAGCCGTGGAATGGCCCTTACCAGGCGAATCTGCCCGGCCAGCTTCAAGCGCGCCAATCGCCCGGCCAGCTTCGGCGATTGGTGTTTCGGTCGCAGGTTCCCCTCTTTGGCGACGTGTTATTGAGCATCTCGGGCCCCCTGGAACTGGCCCGCGGCGAGCGGCCGAGCGTGCCGGATATCCACCTGCTGGGAATCGAACGGACGGAGCGATGGTTTGTCTTGCCCGGCCGGACGCAGGGCCAGACGTGCCGCTGGCAAACGCGGGGGCTGACGCCGGCCGCACGGCCGCCTTTGTTGATCGTTTCCGCCGAGGCCGCCCCCACGTCGTACAAGGTATCCGGCCAACCGGTGCAGGCCGTCTTGGAGCCGGCCGACATGCCGCGGGGGTCGAGCGTGGTCCGGCTGGCCGACGTTACCATGGTTTGGCGCGCCGACGGCAATGGTTACGGCGCGGCCGTGTTCGATTTGGAGCCCGGCGGCGCGGGCGAATGTCCCTTGAGCTTGCCCAAGGGATACGAATTGGTCCAGGTATCGGTCGATGGGCTGGCGGTGACGCCCCGGTCGGTGGACACCGAGCGCTGGCGTTTTCCCCTCGCTTCTCGGCAGTTGCCCCAGCGCGTGGAAGTGCTTTTTCGCGGCCGCCCGGCGGCGACGGAGCGGGCCAACCGCCGCAACTTCGAGGCCCCCGTGTTGGGCAACCTGCCGGTGCGGCAAACGCTGTGGACCGTCATCGGGCCGTCGTTGAGCGCGGAGGGTGAGCCCGATAGCGCGCCCGTCGTCAGCCCTTGGAAGCAGGACTTGTCGCGGCTCCGCAGTGCCGCGGCCGCCTTCGAGTCGGCCTGCACCGTGCAGAGCGATGATCCGGAAGAGACCCTCCGCACCTACCAGCTTTGGAACCAACGGGTCGAAGCCGCGCGGACGGCTGTCACGCGAGCACTGGCGGCGTGTGCCACTGGCTCAGCCAGTGCCACCTCCGGCGCCGAGCGGGAAACGGCTGCCGCTCAGCGGGAATCCGAGGCCATCGAAACTCAGCGTGCCGAACTGGTCAAACGGGTCGCGCGTGCCACGGGCTTGGCCGGCGCGCGTGCCACGGCCTTGGCCAGTGCCGCTCCGAACTCGGGCGAGATGCTCCGTCGTGCGTCTGCCGGTGCCAAGTGTGCCACGGGCTTCGCCGGTGCGAGTGCCACGGGCTCAGCCAGTGCCACCCCCGTCGTGCGATGCGCCTTCGAGGGACGGGCAGAGTCGGTGCTGCTCGATTCTCGCTCGGCGGAAGGCAGCGGGTTCTTCGTTCGGCTGCTGGCAGCCGTCGTGCTGGCGCTGCTGGCCTGTGCGGCTGCCGCCGGGGCAATTCCTGGCCGAGTGACTGCGATCGTGCGGCACTGGCCGCACGCCGCCGGCATGCTTCTCGGCGTGGTATGGTGGCTCTGGCTATGGCCCAGCGTCATAGGCTTGGCCATCGTGTTGGGCTGCGCTATTGCCGCCGGCCGCGCGCGGATGCGGGCCAAGACCGGAGCCGTATAGCCCTGAGAGACGGGATGTCGCCCAGAATCTAAGCGGACTCACGCCTCGACCAACTCCAGTCGCAGTCCAAGCGCTTTGGCGACCGCCTGTACGCTGGAAAGCTTCGTGTCGCGACCGTACTCGATATCACGGACGGTGTTGGGGTTCGGCACCCCTGCCCGCTTCGCCACGGCATACCACGTAAGTCCCTGTGCCTCGCGTGCGGCACGGAGTTGTCCGGCGACACCTTCCTGCACGGGTCGAAGCCGCGGCGGGATCCGCGGCGGAAACTCCTGCTGGACTTTCGCGCGAATTTCTCGCAGCCGCTGGCGTTCTTCCTGGGTTTCTGGTCCACGGCGGCGAATACGGTTGGTGATTTTCCTCTTGCCCATTTGATCCGATTCTCTTTCTTCATTATAGCATTGTATTGCGATATTGCAACAGGTTGCGATGCTGACCTACGCGGACATTGACACGTTCGAGGCCACCTTCCGATCTTCACCGACGCCCAGTCGGCACGAGGACGGCTGCGCGCGTGGTGGGATTTGCCCCAGTTTTGCTGCGCGATCCACCGGATGCTTGGGCCTGAGGCTCCCAACACGCTTCCAACAGCTATTTCCGGGGGGCGTATTTCGTATTTCCGGGGACACAATACTAGTTATGGTGATTTACGTAGCTTTGAAGGACGGCCGCCTTTCTGCGGCTTCAATACGCGGCCGACGAGGCTTTCCAAACCGTCCACAAACGCCGAACTGCCTAACGGCCGACCGGTACGCCCGTGCTCTCGCAAATCTCGGATCGACTCTTCAGGCAATGCACTGTTGAGAAAGCCCCGCCAGTCGCCTGCCATTGCTAACAACGGGGCGACTTTCACCAGTCGGTCGTCGCGGCCCGACAGGTGCGCTCGGGCGCTGCTCCAAGGCCACTCGTCGGCGGTGAGCGTCAGTTTGGCCCGCACGGGATTCAACTCGACATAACGCGCAGCGGCCAACAGATAAGGCTCGTCCATGATGAACGAAGCAAATCGTCCCTGCCACAGATAACCGCGCCACTTTTCGCGGAAATTGATGCGGCGCGTGTAGCGCCGATGAGCCTCACCAACCGCTCGCCTCAGGCCATTCTCGGTTTTCGGCACCGCGATCAGATGAACGTGGTTGGGCATCAAGCAGTAGCCCCAAATTTCCACTCCCTCCTCGCGGCACCAATCGGACATCAGTTGCAAATAGGCCGAATAGTCCTCATCGACGAAAAATGTTTGTTGGCGGCGGTTGCCACGTTGCGTTATGTGATGCGGCAGTCCCGGAATCACCAGCCGTGCCAACCTTGCCATGCCCGGAATCTACTGACAACATCCCATTTTGTCAATACTAGTATTGTGTCCCCGGATTACCCCGCGGATTACCCCGGATTACGGTCAAGTGACCGCACCAAGGCCAGAGTAGAGTCGACAGGTGGCGCGGTGGGGTAGGCTTCGACATAGTCTGTTTCGGGGTTTCCCCGGCGCTCTTCTTCCGGCTGACGGGTGCCGTGGTGTTGGCGCTGTTGGCCTGCGTGGCCGCCGCCGGGGCAATTCGCGGCCGACTGACCGCGATGCTGTGGCGCCGGCCGCACGCCATCCGCATGGTTCTCGGCGTGGTGCGGTGGCTCTGGCTATGGCCCAGCATCGTAGGGTTGGCCATCGTGGTGGGCTGCGCCGTGACCACCGGCCGCGCGCGGATGATGGCCAAGAAATAGCCGACTCCGTCAACGTTCTTTCGCCGCGCCATTGCGAAGCTGGCGGAGGAACTCTTTCATGAACGGCGTATGGTAATCGTGCCAGGCGAACGCACTCAACCCGGCCGCCAAGATCACGCTTGTTCCGAACGGATTCATGTGCGCGTTACGCCGGGACGAGTGGCGGAAGGCAATGCCCCCTGTTCCATCGATGCTAGCAAGGTGCGCGCGAATCGACAGGCAACACGATCCATCGGTCGCGCCGGCCCGAAAAACACGGGAAACTCCCTGCCAGTGGACATGTTTACAGAGCAGAAAAAGATCGCCACGATCCCCAAGGGTGCATTCCGCACTTTGTTAGGTTACGGGGCCTGGGCGTAGGCGTTGACCCCGGTCTGGCGGGATTGGTGGCGGAGCCAGAAGGAGGCAATTGGGATGGAGTCGCTGAGGTAGTCGGCTC
>Ga0181520_10003417_pt1 | contig 27951 bp, 28 predicted proteins | sample PEATcosm2014_Bin_29_FD_132451 | JGI IMG/M metagenome (GOLD analysis project Ga0181520, IMG submission 132451) | Peatland microbial communities from MTU Mesocosm Facility, Houghton, MI, USA - PEATcosm2014_Bin02_30_metaG | ecosystem: Environmental > Terrestrial > Soil > Wetlands > Peat | place...
GTTTGCGATAAGCGACCCTAACGCCGGACTGAACCCGATGTTGTTGATTTGAACCACGGTCAACGGGGTGGTGATGAGAAGCCACAATCCAAAGGCGCTGGGGCCCAGGTGATGCAAGCTGAGTGGATAGGTTATGAGCGCCACGAGAGAACTCGCAATGGCTGCCGACGCCCCAGCCGCCGTATTCCTGGCGTTGGGCCCGGACCACGCGGCGCGCGCGGCGCGGGCGCACATTTCGCCAATCCGAGGTCCGCGCATTCGATACGCCTGTTGGAAGTGCAAAGGGTGGAGGTTTGCCCGAATGAAAGGGGACCTCTTGCCGGACTGCCGCTCTGCTGCCTCAAAGCCGTTTGCGCCCTCACCCTCGCGGCCCGATGCTCGGAGTGGTGGAGTGCGCCGGAAAAACTGCGGAGTTCTCACGGTGGCTACATGTGTAGGAATACTGTTGACGCACTCGGAATGGCAGGATGAAGCCTCGTGTTCGGCCGATAGGTCTGGACGTATTTTTCGGCTATAGTCGGGGCCGCCATAACACCGTTCGCAGAACTTCATCCCGGCCAACGGGCACTTCCAGGAGCGTCTCGACCTTCAGGGAAAACGGGACTTCGTCCAGGAACACTCCGGAGTGTTTGTATATTCGAATGTCCGGGCCGTGCGGCTTGTCCAGATTCACGCGTTCCGGGAAAACAGGGACGTGTTCGGTGATGATCGCGTAGGCGTACTTTTGTACGTTGCGGAGAACCTGTGCGATCTCGCTATTAGAGAGGTGTTGCAAAACCTGCCGGATGAGGCAGAGGTCGCCATCGGGCGGAGCCTGGGTCACGATGTTGAGCTGATGAAAGGCCGTTTTCTCAGACCCAAAGACGCTATTGAGGCGTTGAGTCAGTGATGAGACGATGTCGACGCCCAGGTATCGAATCGATGGAGAGCAGATCTTCCGGCCCACGCGGAAATCGCCGCATCCCAGGTCGACGACCGTCTTGAGTTCATGTTGCGCGATGAAGGCCCGAACCAATTCGCAGTACGGTTCCGCGAATGTGTCGGCCGAACCACTGCCTGAGCAGAAATCTCCGCGTCCTCCGCCCCAATGATTGGCCTCGTAGATCTTGTCGAAGGTCTGCTCGATCGGCAGTGAAGAGAAGGTCTCGCGACTGCGTGAAACCGCTCTGTTCAGTCGCATTTCTCTGATCGGAGATGGCTCGATTCGCCTGAGAAACCGCTTGAATGGGTGGGGAAATATCGGCATTTGCTCTGGATACCGAGGCTGCGGCTCTCATGCGCCGGGGATCATCGGGGTATCCCGGTTGCCCGCGTAGCGGGAAGGACCACGGGTTCTGTGGCTTGATCGCAACGAGACTCCCAGGTCTGGGACTAGAAGCCGGCGCGCCAGGCTTTCGGGCAAAGCTCACGCACGAAAAGTCACACCTTGCCCTTCTCGAATCCGCCTCTGTTCGCGTGTTGGAGCGTGTGCGCCCCTAAACGCGGATATGTGTGTTCTGAAACATAGAGTGCCGCGGTGCGCGGCTTTCTCTCGACTATGTTTTTGGCTGGCGGGTATCATTGCGCCTCGGTCCCGAACCACTGCTTTGCGTCCATTGCGCCCCGGCTTGATATCTGACGCGAGAGGAAAAACGCCATTCTGGCGCATCCGGCGCCGCCGGGGGCCGCATCGCGCGCAATAGATCCGACTCGCGGTCGGGGGACTTCACCCACCCGGCATCGTACTTCAAGGCGGAGGATTGGCCGGCCAGGTGGCACGCTCTCGCCGCTCCAGGCCGGTGTGAATCTGAGGCGCGTTTTGGCTGGAATTGAGGGGCGTGCTACCCTGAGCATTCCCGTGGGGGTGGTGCGGTGGTTAACCGGATGCAGACGTACAATCCGTGTTCGACGGATGCGTTAGCCACGCCAGAGCGGGAATGCCGCCGTGAACGCGTTCCTTTCCCGGTTCGGGCGCCGGACCACGGCGGATGCGAAGCGATTTGGCGCACTCGAGGTTAGCATGAACCATCTTACGCGCAGGTCTCTGATGAAGAGCTCCTTCATGCCGCTCGCCGGCATGTTGGGATTGCCGTCCATCTCCTCGGCGGCGCAGGAAGCCGCGCCGCCGTACCGGCGTCCCAAGCTGAAGATCACGGAAATTCGCACCGCCGAAGTGCGGGTTCACGGATACCAGGTGCATATCCGCGTCTACACCGATCAGGGCATTATCGGGCAGGGCGAAACCACGGACGCTTCGGAAGGCAACATCCCGCTGATCCGGAGCTTTGCTCGCATGCTCGTCGGACAGGATCCGCTGAACATCGAGGCCGCCTTCGAGCGGATCCGGACTTCGGGGATCTTCGCCGGCGCGCAATCCGGCCAGTACGTCACTGCCCTGACCGGCGTCGAAACCGCGCTTTGGGATATCGCCGGCAAGGCGCTGGGCCTGCCCGTATACCAGTTACTGGGCGGCAAGGTGCGCGACCGCGTGCGGGTTTACTGCGATTCGGGCGGGCGGGACATGATCCCCGGCAATGAAGGCTCCAAAGCGCGGATCAAGGAGATTCAGGACATGGGCTTCACGGGCGCCAAGCTCGATGTCGACGATGCCCGCGATCCGTCCCGCTTCGACCGCGTGAACTGGACGGCGAACAACGCCGAGATCGATCGCATGGTGGCCAGCGTAGCGTTTACACGGGAGAGCTATGGCAAGAACATGGACATCGCCGTGGACATGCATGGCCGCTACGACGCAGCCACGGCCAAGCGCGTCGCCAAGGAGATGGAGCCGTTCCGGCTGATGTGGTTGGAAGAGCCGGTCCCGCCCGACAACATCGACGCCATGCGCGACGTCCGTGCCTCCACCCAAACGCCCATCTGTTGCGGCGAGAACATTTACCTCAGGTGGGGTTTCCGCGAGCTGTTCGAAAAAAGGGCGGTGGATATCGTCATGCCCGACTTCCAGAAATGCGGCGGGCTGCTTGAAGCGCGCAAGATCGCTGATATGGCGCACGCGTATTTCATCCCCGTCGCGCCGCATTGTGTTACTTCGCCCATCGGGATGATGGCCACCGCCCACGTGTGCGCCGCCATCCCCAATTTCCTGGCGCAGGAATGGCACTGGATCGATTCTTTGCCGCTGTGGAAAAACTGGGTGAAAGAGGGCGAGATCATCCAGAAGGGCTTCATCACCTTGCCTGAACGCGCTGGTTTCGGAGTCGAAATGAACGACGAAGGCGCCCGCAAAGCCCAGGTGGCCGGCACGCCCTGGTTCGAGCCGGCGGGTAGAGGCTGATTCTCGGGGAGAAGGTCCCCCGCTAATGGCCATAGTAGATCGAATAACTCTATTTTGGAATGCGGCGCAACCTGTTTCGCGCGCGCACGTCACACAGACTAAAATGTAGTTTCGGGGTGTAGCGGGCGGTCAGCCGCCGTGCGTCCAGACGCCGTCGCTGCGCACCCGGGCTTATACAGGGAGTCGACCAGAGTGCGTCACAGCGGGTTTCACGGTAAGGCCATCGTTTTTCCGACATGGGCCGCGGTATTATTCGCGCCGGCATGGTGCCTGGCGCAGTCGTACACCATCACGACCATTGCCGGCAACAACACGGCCGGGTTTTCGGGCGATGGCGGCGCGGCAACCGCCGGGCAGTTGAATAACCCTACGGCCTTGGCCGTGGACAACGCCTTCTCGGTTTACATTGCGGACACCTTCAACCATTCCATCCGCCAGGTTCAGGCCAACGGAACGATCTCGACGATCGCCGGGGTGGGGGCCCCGGGCTATGGGGGCGATGGAGCCGCCGCCACCGCGGCTGGGCTCTACCTTCCCTGCGGCCTGTTTTTGGACCCGTCGGGCAACGTGTTCATCGGCGACTCCGGCAACAGCGTAGTCCGCGAGGTGACGCGCGGCAACGGCTTTATCAACACCATCGCTGGCGAATATCTTTTGCCCGGTTTTTCGGGGGACGGAGCCTCGGCCAACCTCGCGCAACTGAATCTGCCCTGCGGCGTTGCGCTGGACTCCTCCAATAACCTGTACATTGCGGACAGCAACAATAACCGGATTCGCGAGATGGCGGCGCCCTCCGGGACTATTTCCACCTTTGCGGGGGGCGGCACAGTGGGCACGCTGGGCGACGGGGGTCTGGCCTTTCTGGCCGATATCAACTGGCCGCAAACGGTGGTTGTGGCTCCGTCGGGGAATATCTACATCGCGGATACCGAGAACCACCGCATTCGCATGGTGAGCAACGGCAAGATTTACACCGTGGCCGGAAACGGCGTAGCGGGTTTCAAGGGCGATGGAGACCTGGCCGTAAACGCCGAGCTCAACCGGCCCTTCGCCATCGCGTTGGACCGGGCGGGTAACCTCTACATCGCCGATTCCGAGAACTTCCGGATACGCCGGGTTGCGCCGAGCGGCGTCATTACCACCATCGCGGGCAACGGCCACTCCGGTTATGCGGGCGATGGAGGCCCGGCCACCGCCGCCACGCTGAACTACCCGGAGGGCGTGGCCGTGGATGCCAACGGCAACGTATACATTGCGGACACCCAGAACAATGTGGTCCGGATGCTTACCCCTCCCGCCAACCCGGGCGGCCTGCCGGCCATTTCGTCGGGCGGCGTAGTTACGGCGCAAGATTTCGGCGGTTTCCCCAAGGTGAGTCCCGGCTCCTGGATTGAGATCTACGGAACCAACCTGGCTTCCACGGCGCGTTCCTGGGCGAATTCCGATTTCAGCTATCTGGTCGCTCCCACCTCGCTCAGCGGAACGTCGGTGACCATAGGCGGCCAACCGGCGTTCGTCGATTACATCAGCTCGAACCAGATCGACGTCCAGGTTCCCTCCACCCTCAACCCGGGAGTTCAACAGATTACGGTTACCACGGCGGCTGGAACGAGCGCGCCATACCCGGTAACGGTGGTCTCCGTGGAGCCGGGGTTGTTGGCCCCGGCATCGTTCAACATCGGCGGGAAGCAGTATGTGGCGGCCACCTTCCAGGATGGCTCCTTCGCGCTGCCGGCGGGGGCCATTCCGGGCGTGGCGTCGCGGCCGGCCAAGCCGGGCGATGCGGTTACCCTCTGGGGCGTCGGTTTTGGTCCGGTGACACCGAACATTCCCGCCGGCGAGATCGCCATAGGGGGTTCCACTCTGACCCTCCCGATCCAGGTGTACTTCGGGCCCACCCAGGCCTCCCTGGGCTACTGGGGTCTGGCCCCGGAAGAGGTTGGATTGTACCAGTTCGATGTGGTCGTGCCCGGCGTACCGGCCAACTCCGCTACGCCGCTCTCATATTCGCTGAACGGGACCAGCGGAGCGCAGACGCTGTACATCGCGGTGGGGAACTGAGAGCCGGGGGCGCCGAGGGTCTGGCCGTGGGCGACACCTGCGTGGCGCCCGCTGCTTCGATCACGGAGGCATCGAGTATGATGGACGTATGCTCCGCTACCACGTAGCCTTTTACCTTCCGCGCGCGACCGGCGAAATGGTGGTGGCGGAAGCCCTGGACTTTCCCGGGGCTGTCAGTCAGGGTTTCGACTTGCCCGACGCCCGGCTGATGATCGCCAGCGCCATGGAAGACCTGGCCCAGCTTCTGCTGGAACAAGGCGAACCGTTGCCGCGGCCCGACTCCGGCGCATCCGCGGAGGATGCCGACTTGGTTGAGATCGTCCCGCTCTCGGTGCATGTCGGAGCCTCTCTGGCGTGAAGCGTCACGCGCTAATCGACCATCTCGTGCGCCATGGATGCCGCTGGGAGCGGGAGGGCGCGCGACACACGATCTACTCCAATCCCGCCACCGGCGCGAAGGCTCCTATTCCCCGGCACTCCGAAATCGATAATCGGTTGGCGCGCAAGATCTGCCATCAGCTTGGGGTGGCGCCGATCCGCTGATACGCCGGTCCTACTACTCGTAGCGTAGAGCCTCGATGGGGTCGATGCGCGAGGCCTTGACAGCCGGGTAGATGCCAAAGACTACGCCCACGGCCACCGAGACGCCGAAGGCGATCATCACCGAGCCGGGGGTCACGATGGTCTTCCACTCGGCGGTCCGGGCGATCAACCAGGCCAGGAAATAGCCGAAGCCGATGCCCAGCGCGCCGCCACTGACCGAGATCATGACCGATTCGGTGAGGAACTGGCGCACGATATCCCTCCGGCGGGCGCCGATCGAGCGCCGAATACCGATCTCCTTGGTCCGCTCCATCACCGTCGCCAGCACAATGTTCATGATGCCAATGCCGCCCACCAGCAGCGAGATGGCGGCGATGGCCACCATCACATACGTGAAGATGGTCTGCGTGCGCTTCTGCTGCGCCAGCAGCGCGGCCGGAATCGTGACGGAATAATCCTGTACGCCGTGGTGCGTCGAGTTCAACACGGCGGTCACGATCTTGGCCACCTCGATGCTGTCCGCGCCGTCGCGCAGACGGACCTCGACGCCGTCCAGGTCGTCCCGCATGGAGCTCATGGGGTCCCAGAAGCGATATTGGAAGGTGTTGAGGGGGATAAAGACGATGTTGTTCAGGTCCTGCATCGAGGCGCCCGAATTCTGCGAGCCCGCCATGAGCTGCGCCTGGAGCACGCCCACCACCTGCAACCAATTCTCGTTGACTTTTATGGACTTTCCCACTGCCGGGCCGTATCCCAGGAGATTCACCTTGGCGGTCTCCCCCAGCACGCACGCCGGGGCGCTCGATGCGTCGTCGGATTCGTCGAAGAACTGTCCTTCGGCCATGCGCAGGCTGTGGATGAGGCTGTAGGACGGCGCCACGCCGTACAGTTCGGGCAGATCCCCGGCGGGTTTGGGGAGCACGCTGGCCGGGTGTAGCGTCTTGCGCGGCGAAACCGCTTCGATGGCCTCGATGTTCGCGTTCAGTATCCGGACATCGCGATCATTGAGGCCCTGGGACGACTTGCGGCGCTGCTGGAACTCGTCCCGGCTCATGGTCGGACGCGAGTCCACTAGCACGTTGCGCACCCCCAGTTGCTCGATGAACCGCAAGGACTCTTCGCGCGCACCGGCGCCGATGGCCAGCATGCCGATGACCGATCCGACGCCAAACACGATGCCCAGGGCGGTAAGCAGAGTCCGCGTCTTTTGCGCGCGGAGATTGGCGAAGGCCTGCCCGAAATCCGAGATGAGGATCATTTTTGTATCGCCTTGGCGGCGCTTTGCTGCTGGGAGGCGGGCTTCTTTTCCTCGCTGGGGTTCGAAAGCGCCACCGTATCGCCCTCGTTGACGCCGTTCAGCACTGCCTGGCTCTCGCTGCGCTTGACCAGCGTCACGTCGCGCGGCGTAAAACCGCTGGCCGTTTTGAAATACACAAACGAGCGGCCGTCCCTCTCGAACAGCGCCTGGGAAGGCACCCACAGTACGTTGTCCAGCGTCTCGGCGGTAATCACCAGGTTGGATGACATGCCCGGACGAAGTTCCGGGCTCGCTTGGTCAAGCGTCATTCGGCAATCGAACTTGCGGTCCCAGGCCAGGCCGCTGGTATCGCCCAGGTTCTTCACCCGGCCGGTTAACCGCTTGCCCGCCAGAGCCACCACGGATACGGTCACCGCCTGGCCGGCCACCAGATGGCCCCGGTCCAGTTCCGAAATCTGCGCGCTCACCTCCCAGCTCTTCATGTCGGGGATCTGGGCGATGCCCATCCCCGGACGGATGGTGTCGCCTATCTGTATGGGAGGCAGGGTCATTCCCGTGGTCAGGATGAAGGTATTGAAGGTATTCTGCTGGAGGCTGACGTAACCTTCCGTCTTGGCCTTCAGGGTCATGCTCTCGATGTTCTTCCGCGCCATATCCGCCATCATCCGCGCCTTGGCCTGAGCGGCCTTCTGGATGGCGAGCGAAGCCGCCGTGCTGGTCTTCTGATTGACCTGGTCCTCCTCCGCCTGTTTGAGACGGTTCTGGGCCGCCTCCAGGGTGATTTCGTACTGGCGGGCCACCAGGGCGGCCACCACCGGATTTCTGCGGACATCCTGTTCGGCCACCTGGACCGCGGTCTTGGCCGCCTCCACCGCGTAGAAGTTCTCTTCGTCGCTGGCTGCGTTATCGGCCTCCGTCTGCGCCAGGCTCTGGTCGGCTTCGGCCGAGTCGGACTCGGCTTCCCGGAGGTTGTATTCCTGCTGGGTGGTATCGAACTCGGCCACCACGTCGCCGGGTTTCACCAGATCGCCCGGCTGGCGCAGAAACGTTACGTTCAAGGTATCCTGGGCCACCGCCGGAGCGTTCAGCACCTCGGCATTGCCCCCCTGCAGGTTGCCGCGAGCGGACACGGTGATGGCGACCGATCCGCGCTTCACCCGCGTGGTGGGCGTCTCGGAGGCCGTCGAGGCCGCCGCGGTTCTGGCGAAGCGAAGAGCGCCCCACGCGACGACGGCGACCGCGCCTGAGGTCAGCGTCAGGATTATCAGTGTCCGGAGTCTCATTTCTTGCGTTCCTCGGCGGCTAGATCTACCAGGGCGACCGCAGCCCCCTCCCGGACCCCGGTAATGGCCACCTCATCGGGATTGCGCGCTTCGATTCCAACCTCGGCCGCGCGATACCGGCCCTTTTCGTTGACATAGACGACGGGCTTGCCGGCGCGGGTAAACAGGGCCTTGGAAGGGATGCTCACGGCGTCCGGGATGCGCCTGACGATCACGTCCAGGCCTCCGTTCATATCCGGCCGCAGCCGCGGGTCGGGCCGCAGGAATCTTGCGCTGGCCCGAAAGCTGCGGGTGTAGGGATACTCCAGGCTCATCTCCGCCAAAGCGGTGACTTCGTTGACTTTGACCGGTACGCTCGATTCCGGAAGAGCGTCCACGCGGATCAGGGCATCCTGATCGACGGCGACGCGGCCGCGGTCGGCCTCCTCGAGCTTGACGTTCATTTCCAGGCTGTCCAGGTCGGGAACCGATCCCAGGAGCATGTTCGATCCTACGTTGTCGCCCACCTTGTAAGGCTTGGCGTCGGCCGTGGTAAACACCCCCGAGTAGTTCATGTTGAACAGCAGCAGCCCGCCGATAGGGGCCTTCATTTCCATCTGGGCGATGCGCGCCGAGGTAATATCCACATCGGTCTGGACCTGGTCGCGCTGCCGTGTGAGGGATGCGATGCGGGAGGCCGAGGAAGCCTCGTGCAGGGCGATTGTCGCTTCCTGCAGCTTCAGCTTCTGCTGCGCGATTTCGAGGTCGATGGCGCTCTCCTTGCCCTTGATCGGGCCGAACTGGAGTTCGTCCTTCTTGACCTGGTACCCAGCCTGCTCCACGGTGAAGTTCGCGTCGGCGAGCTGTCTCTGGTCCTGCTGGGCCGTGATTTTGGCCTGCGCCACGGCCTGATCCAGGGTGGCCTGGGACTGCTTCAACTGCGCCTGCTTTTGCATCAACTGCTGTTGGGCCGTGCTGGAATCGAAGCGCAGAATGACGTCGCCGGCCTTGATGGCGGACCCGGTAGGGGCGATCCAGGCGATTCGCAGGTTCGGCACCACCGGGGTGTAGATCCCCACCGAGCGGCGCGCCCTCACCGAACCGCGGCAGCGGACCAGCACCAGAAACTCGCCCTTCTTCGCCGGCGCGTTCGGGTACGACGCGCCGGCCTGGGTCTTGTGGATGCGATAAACGCCCCAACCGGCGCCAGCGACCAGCGCCAGCACCCCGATCCGCACGGTCCAGGACCGAACCCGCGCCCACGCGGGACTCATCGGGCGTCTCCCGGCGGCGGCCCGAGGACCACCGCGGCGGAAAGATCGGGCAGCAGATGGGGGTCCCGCCTGTCAACGGCGAAAACCGCGAGGAACGTCTTGACGGGCGTTCCCAACGCCGAAGACGCTACCGGGCTGGCATAGTCGAAGTGGGCCGGTATGGCGGTGTCGGGATAGGCGTCCAGGTAAACCGAAACCGCGCCGTGCGCCTCCAGCGCCAGGATATCCGGCTCGTTCACGGAGCAGCGCACGCGCATCTCGGAGGGGTCGAAGATGCTGACCAGCGGATAACCGCGGTAGATCTGGTCGCCCACCTGCGCGTGCCCGAAATTGCCCGCCCGGTAAGTGAGCTCGTGAATCACCATTCCGGCCAGCGGAGCGTGGATTTCGAGCTTCTTGATGTTGTCCTCCGCCCGCTGCATGTAGATCTTCTGCCGGTCGCGCTGCAATTCGAGGATGCGCAGCGCGGCGGCCTCGGATTTTTCGTGGAAGGCGATGGATTTCGTGAGGCTCTCGACGTGGATTTTGGCCCCGGCGGCCTTGATTTCGTTTTGAACCCTGTCGATGTTGGCCAGAACGGAGCCTTTGGTCAGCTCCAGGTCGGCCTTCTCCAAGTCCGCCCGGGCCTGGCGCAAATCCACCGCTCGGGTCGCGACATTGGCGCCATTCTCGGCGATCTTCTGGGCGATCTGGTGATCCAGGTCTTCGAACTTGGCCTTGGCGTCGCGAGCTGCGTCCATCTGCAGCGTCGGGTCGAAGGTGGCGATCAGATCCCCTTCATTGACGTGCGACCCGTTGGCAATCAGTTGAGTCAGCGTCATGGTGCTGACCTGACCTTGAATCTGGGGCACCGCGATTTTGACGGAGTGGACCGCCTGAATCAGGCCGGTAATTCGGATCTCGCGTTTGACGCGCTGGCCGGAATCGGGCGGGGCGGACGTGAAAGCGGCTTGAACGGTGGAAGGAGGGGTGTGCGTACAAGCGGCAAAGAGCAGGGGCCACAGGGCAACCGAGAGCTTGCGCCCGGATCGGCTCATGGAGATTCCTCCAACATATAGACGCCGGGAATCGCCAGATGTTTAGGGCATTTCACGACAATCGGGTGTGAAACCGGGGCACGCCTGTGCCGGCCCTGAACGCGGAAAACACCCGATCCGCCCCTTGCAGGAGCCGGGCAAGCTCGGCCCGGACCGTTGAGCAACCAATCGATCGGCTGCCGACCTAGTGCTGGTCTTCGAGACGGCTTAGCCTCTCGTGGTGGAGCTCTGCGATGCGGGCGAGGGCGCGGATGTTCTCGCCGTCCTGCTGTGCGGTGGTCTTGAGGTCCTGGATGTCGCGTGACAGAAAATCGAACCGCGCCGCGCTGTCGCGCTGCATGGCGGCGATCAGTTCGACGGTCTGGATGAGCGCCTCGTGGCGCTCTGTGAGTTTCTCCAGGCGTTCATCGATGTTCCAAGCCAAGACCCGGCGCTTGCGCAAACCGGCCTCTCAACGTCCCAGGAAGTTCTCCAGCTTGTCGATCTGCGCCTCGGCCTTGTCCATCAAGCTCTTGGCGGCGGCCAAGTCGTTGGCGTTGAATGCGTCGGTGGCGCCTTGCAGGTAGGTGTTCATCAGGCTGGAGGCCTGCTGCATATCGGCGCGCAGGTTCAAGCCGCTCGCGGCCTGCGAGCGCCGCAGGCTTTGCAGGCTGGTTTGTATGCTTCCGGCGCGGGCGTTGAGCAGCACGAGCTGTTCGCGCGCGGCCTGAAGTTCGGCGCGGCTGGGGCCGCTTTCCACGGGCCTGGCCGCGGCCGGCGGGGGCGCCTGTGGCATGGGAGGCGGAGGGGCCTGCTCCACCGGCGCCACGGCGGGTTGCATGGGCGGCCTGCCCGGCATGGTTTGCGGTCTTACCGCCGCCTTGGCGGGAGCTTTCGAAACCTCCCTAGCGGGCGTCGCGACGGGCTCTGGCGGAGGAGTCTCCACAACCGCCGGCGCAGGCGTGACGATAGGCGGAACGCTCGGCGCGACCGGCTGCGGCGCCGCTTTGCTGCCGCGCCACGGCGCGAACTGGACCACCGCGGCCAGTGCCAGCACGGCGACCACCGCGCCGATGGCCACCCACAGTCCCCGCCCGCCGCCGCTGGCGGCTGGCTTGGTTGGTTCGAGGTCCATATTCCCTCCTACTTAGCCGTGGAAACGGCGTCGCCTACCTTGGCCGGGCCGCCGCCTCCGACGAATTTGCCCACTGCCGATCCCTCGTCCACTTCGGTAATGGTGAGGGACCCGATGGCGTCACCGATCGAGCGGAGCGCCTTTCCGGTGGCCGGGTCGCGGATGACGCGGTCCTCGCGCTTAATATCCAGCCTGTCGCCCACTTTCACGCCCGCCCGCGAGCCGACGTTGATAATGATAGTCCCATCGGGCGAGACGTCCGCCACCAGCCCGGAGACCTGGACGACCGTGACCGGCAACGCCGAAGCCTTGGAATCCAATTGACTGCCCAGGTCGGCCACGCACTTGGTGACGGCCTCGCCCAGGATGGTGTTGGCGAAGTTCGACGAGCGCATGTTGATCCCGCCGCCCGCCTCGGGTCCCGCCGTACTGCCTCCCGCGCCGAGCAGGCCCGTCCCGGAGCGCGTCGACTCCCCTTTGGCTGTGACGCTGGCCAGGATCTCGGCCGTGCTGGTGTTGATCATGCGGGCGGTGATCTGCACCACGGCGTTAGCCTGGGTCTTTCTCACGCCGCCCACTCCGAATCGCCCGGTCACGTTGCCCAGCGCTCCGCCGCCCACGCTGGTGCTCTTATCGTCGCGCCCGAACTGGGTGATGCTGCCTACAATGATGGCGTCCACACCCAGAATGCGCCCGATCTTGGCCGCACTGTTGGGGTCCGCGCGGTCGCTGTTGGAGAAGTTCTGCTCGGCGATGATCTTGCTCATGGCATTGCGATCGATCACCGAGAACACCCCGTCGGAAACCAGCTTGTCCACCAGTAGATCGACAATCCCCTTGCCGACGTCCTGGTTGGTCCCGTAAATGGTCGACACTTGGCTTTGCACGGTAGCGTAGTCAAAATCGATGACCGCTACGCGCCTCTTCTGCTGCGCGCCGGCAGCGGAAACAAGGGCGAGAAAAACAACCACGGTGGTAATTATCCGGAACTTCATCTCAGCCTCTCTATCAGGAACAAAGATATGCCCGCACTGTACCGGGAGTCAACTGCGCCGGTACTGGGTGGGATAAGGCTCCCGCCTTGTCAATCCGAGCGAAGCTCGGACGGTTGGGTGTGGGATAAGGCTTCCCGCACCTTCCGCAGCGTTTCCCCTACCTCGGGACGGTCCACCCGAATCACTTGGCAGCGCTCGCCTACCGGCCGCCAGCGTTCGAACATGCGCGGCGCCGGAAATCCGGCGAACACGCTGATCAGCGGCACGCCTGCGGCGGCCGCCACGTGCTGGCCGGCGGAATCGTAGCCCACATATAGCCGGCTGCCCGCGATAATGGCCGCGAACCCCGCGAAAGCGCCGTCCCAGAATGTCGCCGCCACGCCGGCGCGCTTTACCGCGCGCTCTACGCGCTCGGCCTCTTCGCCGCCCGCGCCCTTATCGATCCACAGGGGCGCGCCGGTAGCCGCCAGCAGGCGCAGCAGCTCTTCTTCGAAGGGATCGGGAAGGCGCTTGGCCGGGTTTTCGCCCACCCCCAGGCTCACCGCGATGTGCGCTCCCCTCCGCGCCCCATCCTCCAGGGCGATGTAGGGCCCGGCCCCACTGACGCCGAAGGTCTCAAGCGCCCACGCCGCCGCTAACTCCGGAAGCGAGTGATCGGAGGCGCCTCCGTAGGCGCGGCTGTCGAAAAGGCGATAGCGCTCCTCGGCCGACACCGGCAGCAGCCCAAGCTGGGTCAGGCGGGAATCGGGATCGATCACCACGCCGTCCGGCGCGGCGAGAAGGCGTTTGAGATCCTCCCAAATCGCCAGCCGCTGGCGCAATCCGCCGCGCTGGTAGGCCGCTTCGGCGTGGTGAACGCGCGCATCGCCGGCGAACAGCTCGTAGTTCTTGCGAGGGCCCACGAACACCACTTCGGCGCGCGGGAAACGGCGCTTGGCGGCGTCCAGCAGCACGCTGGTGACGGCCACATCGGCCCCCAGGGTCACGCGCGAGAGCGTGTAGATGCAGCGCGGCTCGCCCGCCACCGGCCGCGGCCGCCTTACGCGCGCGTAGCGGGCCTCCAGCGCGGCCGCATCCACGCCTCCGGCCACCCGCGCCACGGCCCGCGAAAACAGGCGCGCGTAGACCTCGCACAGGGCCGGCTCGAAGCGGTCCGCCAGGCCTTCCACCAGGATTCCGAATAGCGCTTCGCCGCACGAGTCTTCGAGCAGCGGCTGGGGCAGTTCCGCGGGAGCGCGGCCCGCCAGTGCGCCTTCCAGAACCTCGTGCGCGATCTGGTTACACGAAGTACTTGTCAATCAGAATCCCCAGCTTGGCGCGCGTGGCCGCGGGAACCAGCTTGCGGTCCGTGATAATGGCCTGCGCCAGCGCCGAGCCGCACTTGCACCCGCGCGCCGCCGGCATGTTGGCCACCGCCTCGGTCACCACCTTGCACGCGTTTCCGGCGTTCTGTACCAGGTTGGCGATAATCTGGTCCACGGTCACCGAGTCGTGATCCGGATGCCAGCAATCGTAGTCGGTGACCATGGCCACCGTGGCGTAGCAGATCTCCGCCTCCCGCGCCAGCTTGGCCTCTTGCAGGTTGGTCATGCCGATCACGTCCATGCCCCAGGAGCGATACACGTTGGACTCCGCCTTGGTGGAGAACGCCGGACCTTCCATACAAAGGTACGTGCCCCCCTTCTTGGCCGTCACGCCTACCTTATGACAGGCGCCGGTGACCACATCGGCCACCTCCGGGCACACCGGATCGGCGAAGCTGACGTGGGCCACGAGGCCCTCGCCGAAAAATGTGGAGACGCGCCCCCGCGTGCGGTCGAAAAACTGGTCCGGAATCACGAAGTCCTGCGGCCGATGCTCGGCCTTGAGCGAGCCCACCGCGCTGAGCGAGATGATGCGCTCGACCCCCAGCGACTTCATACCGTAAATGTTCGCCCGGAAATTCAATTCCGAAGGCGACAGGCGGTGACCGCGCCCGTGCCGGGCCAGGAATGCCACCCCGCGCCCGGCCAGTGTCCCCACCACGTAGTTATCCGAGGGCGGCCCGAACGGGGTTTCGATAACGGCCTCCTCCCGCGCCTCGAAGCCGGGCATGGAGTAGAGACCGCTGCCGCCGATGATTCCGATTTCCGCTTTCACTCAGCTCTCCTGAATAAGCTCCAGCAGCACGCCTCCGGTGGAGGCGGGATGGATGAAGACGTATTGATGGCCGCCGGCGCCCTGGCGGGGTTCGTTCAGCAGCCGGGCGCCGGAAGCGCGCAGGCGCCCCACGGCCGCGTCGAGGTCCGGCACGCGCAGAGCCACGTGGTGCAGGCCCGGGCCGCGTTTTTCCAGGTATTTGGCGATGGGCGAATCGGGCGAGGCCGGCTCCAGCAGCTCGATTCGCGAATCCCCGGCGGGGAGTATGGCCAGGTTGACTTTTTCACTGGTCACTGTCTCGCGATGCGCCACTTCCAGGCCGAGGTCCTGGTAAAAGCCCAGGGCAGCCTCCAGCCCGTTCACTGCGATTCCCAGGTGGTCGATGGTAATGCGATGCGGCATGGCCGCGGGCTCCACGGCGGACGCCGCGGCGGCGTCAATCGCGTCGAGCAACTCCTCGACGCCTTCGCCGGTGGTGGCAACCGTGCGCACAATGGCCGGCTTGGGTCCGGCCCCGTTCGCCAGGTTCAGCATCGACCCCAGCTCCCGCTTCACGCGATCGGCCCCCGGCTGGTCGGACTTGTTGATCGCGAAGACGGTGGCAATCTCCATGATTCCGGCTTTGATGGCTTGCACGTCGTCGCCCATCCCGGGGACCAACGTCACCACCGTGACCTGCGCCAGCCCGGCGATTTCCACCTCGTCCTGGCCCACGCCCACGGTTTCGATCAACACATAGTCCTTGCCCGCCACGTCCATCAGGCGCACCAGGTCTTCGGTGGCGCGCGCCAGGCCGCCGGTCACGCCGCGGGTGGCCATGGAGCGGATAAACATGCCGGGGTCGGCGTGATGCCGCTGCATGCGAATGCGGTCGCCCAGGATGGCCCCGCCGGAAATCCGGCTGCTGGGGTCCACCGCGATGATGGCCACGGTCTTGCCCCGGCCCCGCATGGCGGCCGCCAGCGCGTCCACCAGCGTGCTCTTGCCGGCCCCCGGCGGCCCCGTGATTCCCACAACACGCGCGCGGCCGGCGCAGGGCGCGAGTTCCCGCAGCGCCTCCATCGCGCGCGGGTCGCGATTCTCAATCCCTGTGGCCGCGCGCGCAATCGCCCGAGTGTCGCCTTCCCGGATCCTGGCAGCCCATTCATTCATCGGTTTTGGAAGTCTGACGCTGAGACGCGGAGAATTCGCATTAGCCTGAATTGCGAAGTTGACTTCGGATAGGCTGAATTCCTCCGGGCTAATTCCTTGAAAGGAAAGACCTTGTATCGGGCACGGCTTGAGCCGTGCCGATTGGGCGGCATTTTCTGGGCTTTAGCCCCTGATTTGGCAACCCCGGCGCAAGTCCTTTTCATCCTCCTGAAAAAACAGGGGCTAAAGCCCTCTGGGCGTTCCCGTTTGCGGCACGGCTGAAGCCGTGCCCTGATACAAGGCGCCCAACCTCGGGATTCAGGATTAGAAGAACAGGCCGAAGCCACTAAACGATCTCTTCCTTGTGGGACAGATGATCGGTCCTTGTCGTCTGTCGACGCCGGGGCGCTTCCCTGGCCGGACAGACCACGAAAAACGATGGTCTGTCCCACTAAACGATCTCTTCCTTCTCGGCGTCCCACCGCACCGTGCGCCCCTGGCGATAGCTGTCCACCGCCATGCGGCACGCGATCGCCACGCGGAAGCCCAGTTCGAAAGGGCAGTTCGGCTCGTGGCCCGAGCGGATGCAATCGAAGAAGTTCTGCATGTGCGCCCGCGGCTCGGTGCGCGTCTGCCCCATCATTTCGTTCCCCTGCGGCCGGTTCACCTTCTGCGGCGCGTAGCGGATCTGCTGGCTGCGCGAGATGGTTCCATCGGTCCCCAATACTTCCTCGGTAACGTTGAGTTTGTCGTTGCCGAAGCCGGAATCCCAACTGAACAGGATCTCCTCCGGCTGCTCCATCGAAACGTTCATGGTATCGGGGACTTCGCGCCCGTCCTTCCACAGGTACAGACCGCCGTTCATGGTCACGGCGCGGGGGATTTTCAGGCCCATCGCCTTGTACCAGAAGGCCACCTGGTGGCACATGTTTTCGTAGACATTGCCGCCCGAGTAATCCCAGAAGAAGCGCCAGTTGAGGTACCGGTTGGCGTCGAACGGCCGCTGCGGGGCCTCGCCCAGGAAGGATTTCCAGACGATGTTTTCGGCCGTCATATCGGGGTACACCGGCCGCGCCCATTGTGGTTTGCCGTGAGGCGTATTACGGTACATGTGGGCGTGGATAGCGGTGATCTTCCCCATCAGCTCGGGATTCAGGAAGCTGGCCGCGTCCGCCACCTGCCCCGTGGAGCTCCATTGGTGCCCGATCTGCACGGTGCGCTTGCCGGCGCGCTGGAAAGCCGCGCGCATCTTCTTGGCGTGCGCCACCGAGAACGCCATGGTCTTTTCCTGGTAGACGTGCTTGCCGGCGTCGAGCGCGGCCGTGAAGTGTTCCGCGTGCAGGTGCTGCGGGGTGGCCACCAGCACGGCGTCGATGCTCTTGTCGTCCAGCAGCGCCCGGTAATCGGAATAGGTCTTGGCGCCCGGCGCAATGCCCTTGGCCTCTTCGAGCCTCTTGCCATACACGTCGGCGGCGCCGGCGCACTCGATGTTCTCGCATCCCACCGCTTCAAGCAGGATTTGCTTGCCGCGTTCGCCCGGCCCGATGATGCCTATACGGATGCGCTCGCTCGCGCCCAGCACGTTCGAAGCCGCCAGCGTGCCGGCCAGACCGGAAGCTACTTTGCCGATAAAATTCCGGCGAGATTGCATGAAAACAAACTCCTTGCCAAATGGGGCCGCGGCCCTAGGGGACAACACGATTATAGCGTGGGCGGAGAAGCGGCATGCGGCCATGGCCCGCGCTTCGCGAAGGCTGGATTTGCAACGCCCCGGCGCACATGCCAAAATGAGGCACGATGAGCGCCCAGACAAGCGAGCCGGAGGATTTCGCGAGCCTCTACCGTCGAGCGTTCACGGAATACGGTACACAGGCCCTCTGGAACAAGCGCCGGTTTGAGAAGCCGACGCCAGAGGATGCCCTGGTGGTGGCGCGGGCCTTGCGCATCGAGGGCGATCGCGAAGCCCGGCGTCTGGCCGAACAGATCGAGCAGGCGTGCCATGCCGCTCTCTAAGATCCAAACCGAAATCCTCCGGCTGCTTGCCTCGCACCGCGACCCGGAAAGCTATGTCGCGGGGGCGACGCCCCTGAACCGGGAGGGGCGACGCTATTCCGGCGACATCGACGTCTTCCACGACCGCGAGGAACGCGTAGCGTCCGCCGCTCTTGACGATGCGCAAGCGCTCGAAGCGGCGGGTTATGGGGTCAGGTGGCTGCGGCAATTGCCCCTTGTCTATACCGCCGAAGTTACGCGGCAAAATGCCGGCACGCGCCTCGAATGGGTGGTTGACAGCGACTTCCGCTTCTTCCCGACGATGCGGGATGAGACTTTCGGCTATATCCTGCACCCGGCCGACCTGGCCATGAACAAGGTGATGGCCGCCGCCGGGCGGCGCGAGGTGCGCGACCTTGTCGACCTGGTGACCGTTCACAGCGCCATTCTTCCGCTAGGGGCCGTCATCTGGGCCGCCGTGGAAAAGTCGCCCGGCTTCACGCCCGAGGGACTGATCGCGGAAATTCGCCGGAACGCCCATTATCCCGCCGCCGAATGGCGGGCGCTCGTAACCGCGGAACCGCTTGACCCCGCACTCGTCACAACCCAGCTGCGCGACGCCCTGGACGAAGCCGAGGCGTTCGCCGGCCGTATGCCCACCGACACAATGGGTCTGCTGTTCTTGAAAGACGGCCGCGTGGTGCAACCCGATCCGGGCCGGCTGCCGGAGTATCAAACCCATGCCGGGCAAAGGCGCGGCCATTGGCCCTCCAGCGCCGAAATCACGGCCGCCATGTTGGACGTTTACCATAAGCCGCCGGCCTCTTGACACCTTCCCTCCGGGGGCGTTCAGAATCAGCTTTTCCTGCCCGGACCGACTCAAGGCGCAGGCCGTCGTCATGGAATTGGTGAAGCGCCGACGCGCGCTGGGTTGCGGATCGGGGCTGGGGAGAAACCCTCGGTCTTCTCGAACCCGCCAGCCTTCCGGAAAGGGGGTGCTGCTCGGAGCGCTCGCGCCGCTCTTCCGGCATCGAAACGAGACGCCGCAGCCGGCATAGGCGTCCTGGGCGCCTCGGGCCGTTGTGGGGAACCCGGGACTGTGTGGACTTCTGTTGAGAACCCTCCGCCCGCGTTTTGGTCGTCCGCCGAACCAAGTGGCGATCAGACTCTCGGCAATGGTGTAATTCGGCACTGTCCCTGGTGGGTCTCTCGAGCTTTCCTCTTGACGAAACATATCAGTTAATGATATATCCATAATTGATCTATGCCGAAAGCACTGGAACTGCCACTCACCCCCGCGGTCTTCTTCACGCTTCTAGCGCTTGCCGGCGGAGAGAAACACGGCTACGCCATCATGCAGGAAACCCGAAACCTGTCCGACGGCAGCGTTCGTATGGGCCCGGCGACACTGTATACCACCATTCAGCGGTTGCTGGAGCAGGACTTTGTCGAAGAAGTCTCCGGCGATAGGGAGGCCGACAGCCGCCGACGCTATTACCGGCTCACGCGCGGTGGGCGCGCTTTGGTGGACATGGAGCTGGAGCGCGTGGAGGCGCTCGTCAAAAGAGCCAGGGCCCTGCAATGGAAGCCCGCGCGGGTGAAATCATGAATCCAGCCACCGGCGCAGTCCTCCAGATTTACCGCATACTGTTGCGCCTCTACCCCAGCGAGATACGCCGGCGCTGGGAACGGGAAATTACGGACACGTTCGCTCTTCAGTTGGCCGACGCCCGGCGGGAAGCCGGCTGGGGCGGGGTGGCGCAAGTCTGGTTCCGCGCAGTGGCGGAACTGTTTCAGATCGCCCTGCCGCTACAGGTTGCCAGGGCCGCCCTGGTGATCCCGGTAGTTTCACTGGCAGGCAGTTGCGCGATTCTCTTCGGTCTCACCTGGACACTCGAGAACTCGCTCGCGCTGCATGCGATGTATCGCCACTTAGTGGCAAAGCTTGGTGGCTGAGGCCACCTGAATCAGAGAGGGAGAAACCTATGAGGAAGCTGCTGTACACGGTCGTACTGTGCGCGTTCGCCGCGTTCTCGGTGGCGGCGCAAACCAACTTGTCGGGAACGTGGCAGATCGAATACCACGATAAGAACGGCAAAGAGGTGGACACCCCCATGGTCAGCTTTTTGGATAATGGGGGCAAGTTGGAGGGAGTCTTCGGCAACCAGCATTGGAAGGTCGAAGGCTCGGTATCCGGCGCTCAGGTTCAGTTCGCGTTCCATCCTCCGGCGCGGCCCGATATCACAGTTCGATACCAGGGCGCGCTGGAGTCCGCCAACCAGATCCGCGGCACTATGGAGAGCGAAGTACAATCAGGGACCTTTGTCGCCGTGCGGAAGTAGTAGAGAATCCCGGGGCCTCGCCCGGCACGAGAGCCAGGCCCTAGTACCTTGACCGTTTGATTTGTTCCCTCGCCGCGAGCCGGGCATGCCCGGCCCCTACATCGCGCCGCTTTCCGTGGGGTCGGGATTCTCATCCTGGCCCCACGTCGGCGGGCCTTTACAGGGCTGGTATAATAGATCCAGATGATTTTCAGATGCCCGCGCGAGCGGGCTGTCGAAGATCCGCCGCGACACCATCCAAGCGTCCCATCTTGTCCCGTGTTTTGCCAGCCCGGAGGCGCCCATTACCGATCCTTATGAAAGCTAGCGTGCTTATCAGCCGAGGCGTGGAGAACCTCTTTGGCACCCGCGACGAGAATATCCGGCTATTCGAATCGGGGCTGAGCGTCCACACCCAACTGCTGGACAACCACCTGGAAATCGAAGGCGAGGCCGGCAATGTCTCGCGCGCGGAAAATATCCTCGAAGACTACAACGCGCTGTTGCGCGAAGGCCACGTTTTCAGCAACGGCGACCTGAACAGCTACCTGCGCGTGGTGACCTCCGACCCCGAGGTTTCGCTGCGGGGGCTGGTGCAGAGCGGCCGGCAGCGGAGTTTCGGCAAGAAGACGCTCGCGCCGAAGTCGGTGAACCAGCGGCGCTACCTGGAAGCCATCGAACGCAACGACCTGGTTTTCGGCATCGGCCCCGCGGGCACCGGCAAGACCTACCTGGCGGTGGCCATGGCCATCTCCGCGCTGATCTCGAAGCAGGTGGCGCGCATCATTCTGACGCGGCCGGCTGTCGAAGCCGGCGAGCGCCTGGGATTTCTGCCCGGCACGCTGCAGGAGAAGGTGGACCCGTACCTGCGCCCGCTCTACGACGCGCTCTACGACATGCTGGAGAGCGACCGCGTGGAGAAACTGCTGGAGCGCAACGTGATTGAAGTGGCCCCCATCGCCTTCATGCGCGGGCGCACGCTCAACGACAGCTTCATCATTCTGGACGAAGCCCAGAACAGCACCCCGGAGCAGATGAAGATGGTGCTCACCCGGCAGGGGTTCAACTCCAAGATGGTGGTGAACGGCGACGTCACCCAGATCGACCTGCCCAATGCGCGCCGCAGCGGCCTGCTCGAAGCGGTGGACGTGCTGCGCGGAGTGGAGGGCATCAGCTTCGTGCAATTCGACGAGAAAGACGTGGTGCGGCACACGCTGGTGCAGCGGATTGTGAAAGCCTACGAGCGCTATAACGAATCCGTGGGCGTGGGGCGGCAGCTTACCTTGAAGCTGGCCGAGCCGGAACCGGCCGCCGACGCCGCGCCCCAGGCCTGAGCGCCTACGCATGTCTCCCGAAGGCAGTACCGTGACTTTTCGGCGCGATACAGCCGAGGCGCGCCCGCGGGCGCTGGCGCGGTTTGCGCGAAAATTGCAGGCCGAGGTGGCCAAGGGGAGAGCGTTCCACTGCCTGATTACCGGCGACGCCGAGATGCGCCGGTTGAACCTGGAGTTTCTGGGTAAGGACTTCGCCACGGATGTGCTCTCGTTTCCCAGTTGGGCGGAAGCAAGGCAGACCAGGAGGTCCGCCCCACTCAGTGGGGCAGGCCTCCTGGCCTGCCTCCCGTTGGGCGATATCGCGATTTCCATGGCCCGGGCGCGCGCCCAGGCGCGGCGTTACGGGCACGGCGTGGAAATCGAGGTTCGGATTCTCATGTTGCATGGACTGCTGCACCTGCTGGGCATGGACCATGAAGCCGACGGCGGGCGGATGGCGCGGGCCGAAAAACGGTGGCGCGCGCGACTGGGCCTGCCGGAAGGGCTGATCGAGCGGGTGGCGCCATGATGACGGCCGTTGTGATTGCCACCCTGGCGGCCATTCCGGCCCTGGCGCTGGTGAGCTTCGTGCAGCTTCTCTACCTGGAAAGCCTGCGGCTGCGCCCGCGCGACCTGCCTTCGCTCGATTTCTTCAAGGACACCCTCGAAGACAGGCTGGGGCTGAAGACGGAGGACGGCGCGGGGGCCTTTTCGCTGATCAAGCACACCCTGCTGGCGCTGATGGGCATCTTGTACTGCGCCTGGTTCACCTCCGGCGGCGATTCCGGGCGGGCGGCGGACTTCTGGCAGGCGGCGCTGGCGGCTTGGCTGACCATGGTGCTGGCCACCTACGCCGCGCCGCAGTCGCTCTACCGGCGCACGCGCGGGCAGTGGCTGGTTCCACTGGTTCCGCCGCTGCGCGCGCTGGCCTGGGTGGCGCGGCCGTTCGTGGCGGCGCTGGACTTTTTCCAGTCGTTGATGGAGCTGGCGAACGACGACCCGGCCGAGGAAGCCCCGCCCACGCCCGCCGAGAACATCGAAGCGCTGATTTCCGCCGGCGCCGAGGAAGGCCTCATCCAGGAGGACGACCGCAAGCTGATCCAATCGGTGATGGAGTTCGGGGACAAAGTGGTGCGGGAGGTGATGACGCCGCGGCCCAACATCGTCGCCATCCCGGCCGATTCCACGCTCGACCAGTTCCGCACGCTGGTGATCCACGAGCAGTACTCGCGCGTCCCGGCGTACGAGCGGAATATTGACCAGGTGATCGGGTTCGTGCACGTCCGCGACATGTTCGAAGTGGACGCGGCGGCGCGCGCGCGCCGCACCGTGCGGGAGCTGGTGCGCCCCATTCTGTTCGTGCCGGAAACCAAGCCGGTGAGCGCCTTGATGCGCCAGATGCAGCAGGAAAATACCCACATGGTAATTGTGGTGGACGAGTACGGCAACACCGCCGGCCTGGCCACCATGGAGGACCTGCTGGAAGTGATCATCGGCGAGATTCGCGACGAGCACGAACCCTCGAGCGATGTGGCGGAGGATGGCGCGGGCGGGTATGTGGTGTCGGGCAACTTCGACCTGGACCGCGTGTCGGACCTGTTCGCATCTTTCCATCGGGAAGAAGGCATCGAATCGACCACCGTGGGGGGGCTGGTGAGCGAACTGTTGGGGCGAGTGCCCAAATCGGGGGAATTCGTGGAACACGACGGCGTGAGGATCGAGGTGCTGGCGAGCGACGAGCTGCGAGTCGAGCAGGTTCGCATCGGCCGGTCGCAAACGGTGGCGCATGAGTAAGGGTTTCAAGTCGGGTTTCGTTTCGCTGATCGGGCGGCCGAACGCCGGCAAATCCACGCTGCTGAACGCGCTGGTGGGCCAGAAGGTGGCCATTGTCGCGGATAAGCCGCAGACCACCAGGACGTCGATACAGGGCGTGGTCACGCTGCCGGAGGCGCAGATTGTGTTCATCGATACGCCGGGCATTCACAAGGCCGATTCGCCGCTCAACAAGCGGCTCATGGATACCGTGCGCGCTTCCCTCGCCGAGCGCGACCTGCTGCTGTACGTGGCGGACGCCAGCCGCCCGTTTGGCGCGGAGGACGGCAAGGCGGTGGGGGTGGCGCGCAGGGCCGGTTCGCCGGTGGCGCTGGTGCTGAACAAGATCGACCTGGTGAAGGAAAAAGCGCGTCTGCTGCCGCTGATCGAGCAATACAAAGCGGCCTTCGAATTCGTGGATTACCTGCCCGTCTCCGCCGCCAGGGGCAAGGGCCTGGACGATTTGCGGCGGGCCATCGTGGATCGCCTGCCGGAAGGTCCGGCCTATTTCCCCGAGGACCACGTCACGGACCAGCCGGAGCGTTTTCTGGCCGCCGAGCTGGTGCGCGAAAAAGTGCTGCTGGCCACGCGGCAGGAAGTGCCGCACTCGGTGGCGGTGATGGTGGACCGCTGGGAAGAGACGCCCGCCATCACGCGCATCTACGCCACCATTCGAGTGGAACGGGAAGGGCAGAAGGGGATCGTCATCGGGGCGGGCGGCGCCACCCTGAAAATGATCGGCACGCAGGCGCGGCGCGAGATGGAGCGGCTGTTCGGAGTCAAGATATTCCTCGACCTGCACGTGCGCCTCGAACCCGGCTGGCGGGAGAAGAGGGCCTTCCTCGACGCGCTCGACTGGCGTACAATGGCCGGTGAGGACGATGCATAAGACACTGATGTCGTTTCTGCTCCTGTTCGCCCTGGCCTCCGTCTGCCTGGCCAAGGATAAGCAGCCCATCACGGACGACAGCATTTACGACCAGGTCCGGATGAGACTGGCCAACGATCAGGTGGTGAAGGGCGGCGCGTTGCAGGTGGACGTGAAACAGGGAGTGGTGACCCTGAGCGGGGCCGTGGATCTGGCGGAGCAGAGGGACAAAGCTCCCAAGGTGGTCATGAAGGTGAAGGGCGTCAAACAGGTGATCAACAACATCACGCTGCGGAGCCAAGCCCCGGCGCGATGAGGCGCCCGGTGGGGCGGCCCTCCTGGCCTGCCTTGGGCAGGGCTATGAGGCAGGCGGCCCGCGCACTTCTGTTTGCACTTGCAACGATCCTGGCTTCGGGCCAGGACGTTCCCTCTATATCCGTCGCCAGGATCGCCGAAGGATTCCGTTTCACCGAGGGGCCGGCGTGGTCCAGGGATGGTTACCTGGTCTTCAGCGATACGCCCAGTAACCGCATCCTCAAGTGGGCTCCGGGTCATGCTCCCGAGCTTTTGCGAGGGGACGCGAATGGCCCGGCCGGCAACGCATTTGACGCGCAGGGGCGGTTGTACACCTGCGAGACGCGCGCGCGCCGGGTGGTCCGCATGGACAAGAACGGCAAGATCGAAACGCTGGCCGAGCGGTGGGATGGCAAGCGGCTCAACGCGCCCAACGACGTGGTGGTGAGCCGGAACGGGCACGTATACTTCACCGATCCGGCGTTCGGCGAACAATCCGACCACCGCGAGCTGGATTTCTACGGGGTGTACCACATTTCCCCCAAAGGCGTTATCACCCTGGCGGCGAAGACGGCGGGACGTCCCCACGGGGTGGCGATTTCGCCCAACGGCCGGATTCTGTACGTGACCGGCGCGGACGAACACAACGTACGCGCTTACGACCTCGACGGCGACGGGCAGGCCTCCAACGAGCGCGTCCTGATTTCGGGAATCGCCGGCGTGCCGGGAGGAATCCGCGTGGACGATAAGGGCCGGCTGTATGTGGCGGCCGCCGGCGTGGCGGTTTACAGCTCCGAGGGCGGTCTGCTGTTCACCATCTCGCCCGACGTGCGGGTTTCCAACTGCGCGCTGGGCGAGGCGGATGGTAAGACCGTGTTTCTGACCGCGGGCGCGGACGTGCGCCGCGCGCGTCTTGACGCGAAGGCGGGAAATTGAAGCCGAAGGGCTTGCAGGCCTGTGGGGCAGGCGCTTCCGCCTGCCAGGTTCATTCACAGCCTCCGAGGCGGCGCGACAGCCGGCGCTATCCCAAGCATCCGTTGCTCGGCGTGGGAGCGCTGATTCTCAACCGGGACCGCATATTGATGGCGCAGCGGGGAAAAGAACCGCTCAAGGGATGGTGGTCGCTCCCGGGCGGCCTGGTGGAAACCGGCGAATCGCTCGAAGCCGCCGTGCGGCGCGAAGTGCGCGAAGAGACGGGCCTCGAAATCCGGCCGGCGGGCGTGGTGGAGATCTTCGAGCGCATCATGCGCGATTCGAGCGGAGCCCCCGAGTATCATTACGTGCTGATCGATTACCTGTGCCGCGTGAGTGGTGGCGAGCTGCAAGCGGGCGACGACGTATGCGCGGTGGAATGGACGCGCCGGCGCGACCTGCCGCAACTGCGGATCACGGAAGGAACGCTCGAGGTGATTGAAAAAGCGTTCCGCGTGCGGGGACAATACAGGTAGAGCGCGAGAAATTGTGGGGCAGGCGCTTTCGCCTGCCAACCGCTCACCCGACCAAGGCCGGGTTGGCAGGCGAAAGCGCCTGCCTTACGACAATGGCAAGGTGACCCTTGAAAACCAGCGCTGAAGTCCTCGAATACGAAGCCCTGCGGCAGGTGGTGAGCCGCTATCTGCACAGCCCCATGGGGCGCCGCGAGCTGGAAAAAGTTACGCCGCACTGCGACCGCGAACGGTTGGATGAAGACCTGGCCGAGACGGGCGAGGCGATGGAGTACCTGCGCGCCGCGGGCGGGCCGCAGGCCGCCGGGCGCGGGGCGGCCATCCGCATCGATTTCAGCGGCCTGCCGGACGTCGAGATACCGGTTCAAAAGCTGCACATCGAAGGGGCCAGCCTGGAGCCCAAGGAAATCTTCGATGTATTTTCCCTGCTGGACCGCGCGGCCGATGCCAAATCCCTGCTCGCCGCCGCGGCCGAGCGGTTCCCGCGTCTGGGCCGCCGCGCGCGCAACATCGGCGATTTCCGGGGCCTGTTGCGCGACCTGGCGGGCAAGATTCTGCCCGATGGCAGCGTGGCCGATAACGCCAGCGTGGCGCTGGCCCGCCTGCGCCGCGACATCGAGCGGCAGAAGAAGTCCATTCAGGATTCGCTCGAACGGTTTCTCCGCGCGCACCGCGAAGAGGGCGTCTTGCAGGAAGAGTTCGTCACCATCCGCAACGAGCGTTTCGTGGTCCCGGTGATCGCCGGGCAGCGGCGCAAGCTCGACGGCGTGATCCACGGGGCCAGCTCGAGCGGTCACACCCTCTTCGTCGAGCCGCTCGAGACCATCGACCTCAACAACGAGCTGGCCCAGCTCAACGACGAAGAAGCGCGCGAAGTCCATCGCATCCTGCTCGAGATGACGGACCACATGCGGGCCTACGGCGATTCCATCCGGAGCACGCTGGCGGCCATGGCCGAGCTGGAGCTGATCTTCGCCAAAGCGCGCTTCGGGGCCGAGTTCCATTGCGCCATCCCGCGCTTCGGCGAGAAGCTGCTGCTGAAAGATGCGCGCCATCCGCTGCTCGAAGATGTGCTGCGGCGGCGCCGCAAATCGACCGTCCCGGTGAGCCTGGAGCTGACCCGGGAGCGGCGCACCCTGCTCATCAGCGGGCCCAACACGGGCGGCAAAACGGTGACCCTCAAGACCGTGGGGCTGCTCAGCCTGATGGCCCAATCGGGGCTGCCCGTGCCGGCCGCCGAAGCCGAGTTTCCGATATTCGACCAGACGCTGGCGGACATCGGCGATTACCAATCCATTCAGGAGAATTTGAGCACCTTTTCGGCGCACGTTTCGAATATCCGCGAGATGGCGCTCGATGTGACTCCGAATTCGCTGGTGCTGCTGGACGAGCTGGGCGCGGCCACCGATCCGGAGGAAGGCGGCGCGCTGGGCGTGGCGATTGTCGAGCACTTCCGCGCGGCGGGAGCCTTCACGCTGGTTTCCACGCACCTGATGGCGCTCAAGATCTACGGCGCATCGACGGATGGGGTGGTGAACGGCTCCATGGGGTTCGACGAGGAAACGCTGGAGCCCACCTTCGAGCTGCGGCTGGGGCTGCCGGGGAAATCGGCGGGTCTGGAGATCGCCACCAGGCTGGGGATGCCGGAGGACATCATGCGCCGCGCGCGGCACGCCATGAGCGACCGCGAGCGCGACGTGACGCGTTTTCTGGGCGAGCTGCACCGGCGCATCGAAGAGACGCAAGCGCTCGAAGAGAGCCTGCGCGAGCAAGTGGAGAAGCTGGCTCGCCGCGAAAGGGAGCTGGCCGCCGAGTGGA
>Ga0181520_10003419_pt1 | contig 27939 bp, 24 predicted proteins | sample PEATcosm2014_Bin_29_FD_132451 | JGI IMG/M metagenome (GOLD analysis project Ga0181520, IMG submission 132451) | Peatland microbial communities from MTU Mesocosm Facility, Houghton, MI, USA - PEATcosm2014_Bin02_30_metaG | ecosystem: Environmental > Terrestrial > Soil > Wetlands > Peat | place...
TACGCCGACGAAATCATCCGCCTCTCGCGCCAAGAACGCGAAAAAACGATGAACCAAAAGAAAAGTCGCGCCGACCGCGGAAAGGGGGCGATCAAGAAGAAAAATTAGATGCGTTTACCCTGGTGAACCGCGAACAATGAACAGTGAGACCTTGCGGACCTCGCTCACAGTTTTCTCGATCGCGGCAAGAGACCCGGCAAGACGATCCCGTTGATCCCCCGCCTCCGCGGGGCAGGCTCGGTTGATCCTGTCAAAAAATCCCTCAATCCATTCATCCCAATTCCGCCAGCGCCTTCCGCAGCCGCGCCGCGACCTCCTCGCGGCCGATCAGCGCGATCGTCGCGTCGATCGGCGGGCTGACCGTCGAGCCCGTTAGCGCCAACCGCAGCGGCTGCGCCACCTGCGCCAGCTTGACGTTCAACTCGGCCGCGAGCTTTTCGATCAGTTCCAGCGCGCCCGCGGCGTCGGCCGGCGCGTCGCTCTGCAGCCACGCCACGAAGCGGCGCAGCGCTTCCCGCCCCGCGTCGTTCCAGAATTTCTTCACCGCGGCCGGGTCGTACGCCGCCGGCGGCTCGAAGAAGGGCCGGCATTGGTCGGCCAGTTCAACGAGCGTCTTCGAGCGCTCCTGCAAAACCGCGACGATCCGCGGCAGGCGCGCGTCGCCGTCGGCCGCGAAGCCGCGCTGGATCAGAAACGGCAGCAATTGCGGCGCAACCTCCTCCGGCGTCAGCGCCCGCAATTTCGCGGCGTTGAGCCAGTTGAGTTTGTCCATGTCGAAAACGGCGTTGGCCGCGTTGACGTCGCGGATGTCGAAATAACGGATCATTTCCTCATCGGTGAACAGTTCCTGATCGCCGTGCGCCCAGCCGAGCCGCGCGAAAAAGTTACGCAGCGCCTGCGGCAGGTAGCCGAGGTCGCGATAGTCGAGCAGATTGGCGGCGCCGTGCCGCTTCGAGAGCTTGCTGCGATCTTTGCCGAGCGTCAGCGGCAGGTGGCCGAACCGCGGCGGTTCGAGGCCGAGGTGACGGTAGAGCGGCAACTGCTTGTGCGTGTTGGTCAGGTGGTCCTCGCCGCGCACGACGTGCGTGACGCCCATGTCGGCGTCGTCGACCACCACGCAGAAGTTGTAGGTGACCGTGCCGTCGCTGCGCGCGATGATCCAGTCGTCGAGTTCGGCGTAGTTCACCTCGACGCGGCCTTTGATCAGGTCGTCGAGCACGCTGACGCCCTCGGTCGGCATGGCGCAACGGATGACGTGCGGCTGCTCCGGCCCGTAATGCTTGCCGCGGCAGGCGCGGTCGTACACGTACTTGCGCTTGTCCGCTTCGGCCGCGGCGCGCTGCGCGTCGATCTCGGCGGGCGTGCAGCGGCACCGGTACGCCCCGCCGTTCGCGAGCAGCTTGTCGATCGCCTGGCGGTACAGGTCGGTCCGCTGGCTTTGAAAGACGGGGCCTTCGTCCCAGTCAATGCCGAGCCAGCGCAGGCCGTCGAGGATGACCTGCACGTTTTCTTCGGTCGATCGTTCCTTGTCCGTGTCTTCGATGCGCAGGGCCAGCTTGCCGCCCTCGTGGCGGGCCAGCAGCCAGTTGAACAGCGCCGTGCGGGCGTTGCCGATGTGCAACACGCCCGTCGGACTCGGGGCGAAACGGGTGCGAACGGTCATGACTTACCACCTTCGATTGAGAGGCTGAGAGGCCAATAGGTCTCATAGAGACTGCCGATAAACTGCACCCCCGCCCGCCGACCACCGATAACTGCGAACTCGAAGTTTTTGGGGCGCGCAAAGCGAAATGTTGAATGGCGAATGGCGGATGGCGAGTTTCCGGCGGCGTCGGTAATTCTGCATTCGCCATTCGCCATTCGCCATTCGCCATTCGCCATCGTGCGGAGGATGCCTTCGCAAGAATCGATCAACTCGAGAAAATCGACGGCCTCTGTTTATAGGGCGAATAGATCCTATAGGTCCCATAACTCCTATAACTCCCATGATTCCCATGACGCCCATCTCGCCGACTGATTGCCGCAATCGATGTTCACCCTCTCTCGAACAGCGTCCAGAAAAACCGCCCGGCGACCAGCAACAACGCCAGCGCAAAGAGTTGTTTGAGCCGCAGCGGGTTGATGCGGTGCCCAAGCGCCGCGCCCACGGGCGCCGTGATGATGGCGGCGGGCGCCAAAAAGATCAAGGCGAGCAGGTGCACGCCGCCGGCCGCGTACGGCACGCCGGCGGTCTCCCGCCAATCCGCAAAAACGTACGTCGCGGCGCCGCCCGCGCCGAGGATGACGATCATCAACGTCGACGTCGCGATGGCCCGCGGCGGGTCGAAGCGCGCCCACCACAGCAGCAGCGGCACGGCCACAATGCCGCCGCCAATGCCGAAAAAGCCCGCGACGACGCCGGCGAGCGCGCCGATCCAGTACGCCTTGCCGGCGCCGCCCGTCGCGCCCGGCGCATGCACGCTCTGGCTGCGCAGCAACTCCGCGGCGGCCGCGACCAGCAGCGCGGCGAACGCCGGCTTGAGCGTCGCGGCCGGCAGCAGGGAAGCGACGTAGCCGCCCAACACCGCGCCGGCCAGGCCCCCGACGCCGGCGCGCCAGCCGAAGCCCACGTCGACTTTGCCCCGGCGGTGGTGCGCCCACGCCGCGCTGGCCGCGGTGAAGACGATCGCCGCCAGGCTGGTGCCGAGCGCGAGGTGGAACGATGCGTCCGCCGCGACGCCCTGCCGGCGAAAGAGGAAGTCGAGGATGGGCACGTTGATCAGCCCGCCGCCAACGCCGAGCAAGCCGGCGACCACGCCGGCGAACAGGCCGGTGAGCAGATACAACGGTCCGTAGGTCATCTTACGCGGTGGTGAGGTCGAGGACCTGCACGGAGAGATCGGAGACCGCGAGGTCCCAGCGTTCGCGGAAGCCGGCCGCATCGCCGCCCATCTGGATCGGCCGCGGCTTGTCGAGTTCGACCGTCACGCGTTTGGCGAGAAAGTCTTTGAAGCCCGCCGGCTGGTAGGTTCCGGCGAAAATCCCGCGCCAGTGCGACAGGCAATCGAAGACGCCCGAGGAAACGATGCGGAAATTCATGAAGCCTTCCTTCGCCCGCGCGAACGGGAAGGCCGTGAGGTTGAAGCCGTAATAAGGCGTCGTGCTGCCGCCGAAGACGTTGGCCGGGCCTTCGTACAGCGTGTCGCCGACGCCGATGCTCAGCGGTCGCGGCGCCTGGTTGAGCCGGCACTCGAAAATTTCGGGGTCTTGATTGATAACGCGGATGTGCGGCGGCTCGCGCTCCATGAGTTGCTGCGGAATCGTCTTCACGATCATACTGGCGAGGTAGCCCTGCAGGCCGCTGACGAATCTCTTGAACGGCCCGAACCCGAACCGCTGCTTGAATTGGTTGTAGTCGGCGAGGATTTTCGCATCCCAACCCATGCCCGCGAAATGGAAGAGGCGGTCTTCGGTTTCCAGCAGGTTGAAACTGGTCATCCGCCAGTCGTCGGGGTTGGCCATCTTCGGCAGCGACCGTTTGCCGTTGTCGACGCCCATCATGCCCGCCCAGCCGTTGCCGGTGCCGAGCTTGAGGAAGCCGAGCTTGGGCATGGCCGAGTCGCTCTGCCCGAACTCGCGCAGGGATTTGCGCAACTGATTGATGATTTCGACGAGTGTGCCGTCGCCGCCGCCCAGCACCAGGTGGCTGTAGTTGCGTTTGACGATCTCGCGCACGTAATCCTGCCCCTCGTCCAGCGTTTTGCTCACGTAAAGCTGCGCCTCGGGCACGAAGCGCTTCACGCGCTCGACGATCCGATTGCTGACCTTGCGCGCGTTGGCGTTGAGGATGACCGCAACGTCGCGATCCCAGAATTTGTCCATGATTATCCCTCGGCGACGAACTGACTCAGGAAGCGAAACATAAGCGCTTGTTCTGGAACCGTCAATCGAGAAATTGTCCGAGAGGATCCGGGCGATTTTGAATTTTTACCGCTTTGGAAGAGGGCATGGGAAGGCAGGAAGGCCGCGCGCGGGCAAACTGTTCGCGTGGCGCACGCACAACCAGTCTCCGCCCCGGCCGCAATCTTGTCGAATCGGCGGGGCCGGTGAGCAACGGGCAATAGATCCCAAGTCGAAAGTCGCTGCTACACCGAGCAGCGCACGTATTTTTCGTAGCGCCGTTCGACGTCTTTCCAGTCCACGACGTTCCACCAGGCGCCGACGTATTCGGCGCGGCGGTTCTGATATTTCAGGTAGTACGCGTGCTCCCACACGTCGACGAGCAACAGCGGGATCGCGCCCTGAATGTTCAGGTTCTGGTGGTTCATGAACCCCATCGTGTAGAGGCGGCCGAAGGTCGGATCGTAGACCAGGGCGCCCCAGCCGCTGCCCTCGACGGTCACCGCCGCGTTGGTCAGTTGCTCCTTGAGTTTTTGCACGCTGCCGAAATCGAGTTGGATATGCGCGAGCAACGCGCCTTCCGGCTCCGGTTTCGCCTGCTCCTTGGGCCGCATGTTGTTGAAGAAAATGAGGTGGTTGGCATGGCCGCTGCCGTGGAACGCGAGCTGCCGTTCGGCCAGCGCGATCGACTTGTAGTCGCCGCTCTGCCGCGAATCGCGCAGCGCGATTTCCGCCTTGTTAAGGCCGTCGACGTACCCCTGCTGGTGCTTGGAGTGATGCAGCTTCATGGTCGTCGCGTCGATGAACGGCTCCAAGGCGTCGTAGTCGTAGGGAAGATTCGGCAGGGTGTGTTCGCCGATCTTCACGTTCGTGAAGACCAGGATCCCGCCGCCGGTTCCCGTTCCCGTTTCGATGGGTCGAGCGCTCATGATGTCCGTCTCCTTCTTTTGTTGGCTCGTTCTGTTCTCGATTCCGATCGTTCGTTCGCCAGCTTCGAAAACCTAACCGCGGTCGGGGAGTTGGCAAGTGGGCAGGGGTCAGTGAACAGTGAACAGTGAACAGTGGAGATCTCGCGTCCCGACTCCCGAATCCCGAATTCAGCCTCGTCCTCTGCGGCGCCTCCGTGGCTCCGTGTGAGGCCCGGAAATTCCGCATTCGCCATTCGCCATTCGCCATTCGCCATTCGCCATTCGCCATTCCCCATTCGCCATTCCCGCCCTTGACGCCCACCAGCGGCTGCGGTGAGATGCATCCAAATAACAATCCTTTCGAACGGCGCTACAAAATCGGACCGGCGCGAAGGAGGCGGCAAAATGCGGAACTACGATCGCGTGAATGCGCGGCGGCCGGCGGGCGTCGAGCAGCGGCGCGCGTACATCGTCGGCGGGGGCATTGCGGGCCTCTCGGCCGCGGCCTTCCTGTCCCAGGACGGCGGCATGCCGGCGGAAAATGTGACGATTCTGGAGGCGCTGCCCGTCGCCGGCGGGTCGCTCGACGGCGCGGGCGACCCCGCGCTCGGCTACATCAGCCGCGGCGAGCGCGAGCTGGAGCCGAACATGGAGTGCCTGTGGGCGCTGTGCGCGATGGTCCCGTCGCTCGACGAGCCCGGCCGGACGGTCCTCGACGAAACGCGCGAATCCAACCAGCGCACGCCGATCCACTCGCGCTATCGGCTTACCGAAAAACAGTTCCGCAAACGTGACTGCACGGTGAGCGGCCTGACGCGCCGCGATCGCGACGACTTCATCCGCATGATCCTCACGCCCGAGCCCGAGCTCGAAGACCTCGCGATCGACCAGTGGTTCCAGCCGAGCTTTTACCAAAGCAATTTTTGGCATTACGGCTCGAGCATGCTGGCCTTTCAGCCGTGCCACAGCCTCGTCGAAATGCGCCGCTACATGCTCCGCTTCATGCAGCACCTGCCCGGCGTCGATCACCTGCGAGGCGTGCTGCACACGAAATACAATCAATTCGAATCGCTCGCGTTGCCCCTCATCAAGTGGTTGCAGGACCTTGGCGTCCGGATGGTCCTCAACGCCGAGGTGGCCGATCTCGACATCGACTCCCGCGGCGGCGAGAAGGTCGTCACCGCGATTCGCCTGACGCGCGACGGCGCGGCGGAGACGATCGCGGTCGGCGAGCGCGACCTTGTGCTCGTGACCAACGGCTCGCTGACGCAGAACTCCACCAGCGGCTCGATGACGCGGCCGGCCGTGCGCAACGACGACGCGGCGCATCGCGGGTGTTTCACCTTATGGGAGAAGCTGGCGACGCGGCATCCCGAATTCGGCCGGCCGGCCAAGTTCCTCGGCGACCCCGAGAAAACGCACTTCGTCAGTTGGACGCTGACGCTCGCCGACTACCCCGGACTCGTCGACTACCTCGTGCACACAACGGGCAACGAGCCCGGCTCCGGCGGCGCGGTGACGATGGTCGACTCGGCGTGGTTTCAGACGTTTCACGTGCCGCTGCAGCCGGTGTTCCGCAATCAGCCCGCCAACGTGCAGGTGCTGTGGGGCTACGGGCTGTACGACCGCGCCGTCGGGAACCACATCCGCAAGCCGATGAGCGAATGCACCGGCGAGGAAATCCTCCGCGAATTTCTTCATCACCTCGGCCTGGCGGCGAAGGCGGACGAAATCGCGCCGCACGCCAATTTGATCCCCACCATGTTGCCCTACGTGATGAGCCAATTCATGCCCCGCGCGCGCGGGGATCGGCCCGACGTCATCCCGCCCGGCAGCAAGAACCTCGCTTTTATCGGCCAGTTCGTCGAAATTCCGGGCGACGTGGTTTTCACTGTCGAAACCAGCGTGCGCACGGCGATGGCGGCGGTTTACGGGCTGCTGAACCTCGATAAACCCGTGGTCCCGATTTACGCCGGCCAGTACGACGTGCGCGTGCTCCTCGGCGGCGCCAAAAAAGTTCTTGACATGGCCGCGATCTCGCCGCGCGGCCTGGCGCGGCTTAACCCGCTGCGGCTGCCCGGCCTGGCCCGCGCGCTATGCCAGGCGGTACGCTCGGTTCCAGATGTGGAAGAGCGGGAGATTATGTATTGATGGCGGACCTTGCTGAAGGTTCTTCGATATCCTACACCCAGAAGCCCTTGGCGCGCGAGGCGCGCGGCTCGGTCGGCCAGCCCTACCGGGGCTGGCCGGCGCCCCAATTCACGTGAACTTCCGCTTTCGCGGGAAATAAGCGCCACGTGCTTGAGATACAATATCTACTTCCGCATTCTTGTCACACCTTACCCCGGCCGCTGCCCGGGCGAATCAACAAAAGTCAGTGAACATCCGACGCCAACGCCGCGGCAGTGAACAGTGGTCGGCCGCCCTTTTTCGAACCAGGCCCTCCGAACTCGGAGCCCCGGACCCGAACCCCGAGTCCAGAACCCCGAGTCCCGAGTCCCGGATCGGTTCCGTGGACATCTTCGGTCGCTTGTGAAAACATGCCCCGATCGCAAAAGGCAGACGATGAAAAACATCGCGGAAAACATCAAAAAATTCAAAGATCGGGGGCGGAAGGTCGTCGGCTGCTTTCCGCTATATCCCCCGCTGGAGCTTTTCCACGCCCTGGATCTGACTCCCATTACCCTGTGGGGGCTCCGGGATTTTATCCCCCGGGTTGAACACAGCGATCGGCACATCCAGCCATACGCCTGTTCGGTGGCCCGCCGCCTGCTGGAATTTGTGTTTGCGGAAAGCGGCGCCGCCCTGGACGGACTGTTCATGTACAATGCCTGCGACACCCTGCGCAACCTGCCGGAGATCATCGATTGCGGGCTGGCCGACGTCGGCCGCGCGCTGCCGATTTTCAAAATGCACCTCCCGATGGTCCCGCCGGCGCAGCCGGAATGGCCGGCTTATCTGCGCGAGCGGATCGAGCGGTTGATTCGAGATCTCGAGCAGGCCTACCGCGTGACCTTTTCACCCGAGAAGTTTCGGCAAAGCGTCGCCCTGCACCGTGAAATGAGAGAGCTTGCCAAATCCCTCGAAACCCGTGTGGCGGAAGGATTCCTCAATTATGGCGAGTTCTCGCGAATCACCACGGAAGGTTGGTTCACTTGCGTTGAAGACCAGATCCTGGTTCTTCGGAAAGCCCTCCGGGACGAGGTCGGCGCCGAAAATGCGCTTGCCAGGAAATCGCGGCGCGTGGTCGTCAGCGGCATCCTTCCCCCGCCGCGGCGAATGATCCGCGACCTGGAGAACGCGGGCGTCACGGTCGTCGGAAACGACGTCGCCTCGCAGAATCGTGCGCTGTATTATTCCCCGCCGCTCACGGACAATCCGGTCGATTACTATGTTGATTTTTATCAACGCCATTACCCATGCACCACACTGCTGTATACGGCAGACCGGCGCGTGTTCGCCATTCGGGAACTCGTTTCCGGCGTCCAAGCGCAGGGCGTCGTGTTTGTTGGAGAAAAGTTCTGCGAGTACGAATATTTCGAATTTCCCCATCTGGATCGCGTCTTGAAAAATATGGGCGTGCGAACCCTGTTCCTCGACGTTTCGATCGATGACGATGAACATGCCGCCGCGCAAGCAACCCGAATTGAGACATTTGCCGAATTGCTGGATTCCGCCGGTGCGGGAGGTTTTCATGACCAATGAAGCCACCGTGAAATCCGGCCATCAGAAGAGCGAGGCCGGCAAACGATTAAGCACAATCATGTTCAGCGATTACGTGAATCTGCACCAACGGGCCCGCGACGGCGCCTTTGTGGTCTGGATCGCCATCGTCGTCCCCGCGGAATTGTTCGCCGGCTTTGACAACGTGGTGTATGGCGTGCCGGAAAGCCACGCCGCCATGAGTGCCGGAAAAGGCGTCGGTCCGTTGCAGTGCGAAAAGGCGGAACGGCTCGGCTACTCGCTGGATCTTTGCTCGTATGCGCGGATCGACCTCGGAACCGCGTTCGACGGCGGCAAGGATTCTCCCACGATGGGCCTGCCCAAACCGCACCTGATCGTGTCGAACAACAACAACTGCTCGCTGCTGGTCAAGTGGTTCGACATTTATCATCGGACGTGGAATGTTCCGCACTTCCTTCTGGATGTGCCGTTTTGTTACGAACCGCAGAGCGCCCGCGACCTCGACTATATCGTTGCCCAATACCGCGACCTGATCCGGACCATCGAAACTTTGAGCGGCCAGACGTTTCACATCGAGCGGGTCCGCGAGGCGCTGGAACACACGCGGGACGCCCTGGCAAGCTGGAAACGCTTCCTGAAAACGGCGGCGTCGCGCCCGGCAGGTTTGACCGTCTTCGATTCCTTCGTGCAAATGGCCCCTTTCCTCACTTCACGGGGCACAAAGACCCTGGCCGAACATTACCGCCTGCTGGCCGAGGAGACCGAGGAAAATATCGCAAAAGGCGTCTTCCCCGTGCCCAATGAGCGATATCGGCTGCTTTGGGACAACATTGCCCCGTGGCATCAATTGAGCAAAATGTCATCGCGCCTGGCGTCGCTCGACGCGAACCTGATTGCGGCTTCCTACACCTATTGCATGGGCAGCCTGGAGGGCGAGTTCGATCTATATGCCTATGATGGCGGCGATCCGCTCCGCTATCTGGCGCGGACGCAAAATTTCTCGATCTGCCCGCATGGGATGACGCTGCGTTTCCAGGCCATGCGCCGCGCCATCGACGCCCTGGGCATCGACGGCGTGATTTTCGCCAGCAACCGAAGCTGCAAAGTATATTCGGTCATGCAGATGGACCTGTTGAAGCGCGTAACTTCCGAGCTCGGCATTCCCGCCGTGATGATCGACGTCGATCATGCGGACGTGCGCAAATACAGCGAAGAGCAAGCTTTTACGCGCATCGAGGCGTTATTGGAGTTGATCGAAGCCCGGCGGAAAGAGCCGAAGAGCTTGCCCGGCCGCCCGGCTTGAATTATCGTCGGCGCATTCAAACGGAGTTTGAGCCATGCCTGTCAAAACCGAGTGGATTCGCTATGGCGAGCACCTGGGCTATTTGGCCCGGCCCGACCGGGCAGCGGGGCCGCTTCCCGCGGTGATCGTGATCCAGGAGATTTGGGGAGTCGACGTGCACATCGAGGACGTCACACGGCGAATTGCGGCCGCCGGGTACGCCGCGCTCGCGCCCGATCTTTTTGCCGCCGACGGCGTCCGGCCTCCCGCGCTTTCGGCCGAGCGGATCGCCGTGCTCCAGGCCTTTATGAGCGCCCTGCCGCCGGGCGCCTGGGCCAACCCGGCCGTGTTCGACGCCGAACTGGCGAAACAGCCCGAGCCCGGCCGAACGCAGATTGGCGAGACTCGCAAAACTCTCTTTTCTAACTTGGAACGCCGCGAGCGGTTCGTGGCGCCTCTGACCGCGGCGGCGCAACACCTGCGCCGAGAACGAGACCTCGCCCAAGCGCAAAAAGTGGCTTGCGTCGGCTTCTGCATGGGCGGCGGACTTTCGGCGCTGCTCGCCTGCGAGAACCCGGAGCTGGCGGGCGCGGCCGTCTACTACGGCGCCTCGCCGCCCGCGGAGCAAATCCCGCGGATCGCCTGCCCGATCGTCGGTTTCTACGGCGGGCTCGACGAGCGGGTCAACAGCGGCGTGCCCGCGTTCGCCGAGGCGATGAGGGCCGCAGGGAAAAGCTTCGAATACTGGACCTATGAAGGGGCCCTGCACGGCTTCTTCAACGACACGCGCCCGAGCTACAACGTGAAAGCAGCCCGCGATTCCTTTGCCCGCTTTCTGGAGTTCCTGCGGCGGACCATCGGCACGTGAGCGGCGCGACGACTGACCCGGACGGCCGCCGCGCCGCCCGCCGCGCCGCCTTCGCGATCGCCCCGGGCGTTTTGTTCGCCGGCGTCGCGGGCGGCATTGCCTTTCCCATCCTGCCGATCGTGGGCCTGCACGCGGGCCTGCCGTTGCCGTTCATCGGGCTGATCCTGGCCGCGAACCGGATCGCGCGCATCTTCGCCAGCCCGGCCGTCGGCGTCCTGTGCGACCGGCTGGGCGGGCGGCTGATGCTGCTCGGCGGGCTCGTCGTCCAGATCGCGGTCATGGCGCTTTATTGGGCCGGCATCGCCTTCGATCGCCCCGGCATCTTTTTCCTGTTCGGGCGGCTGCTGCACGGCCCCGGCTCGGCCGGAATATTCGTCGCCGCCCAGGTGCTGGCGCTGCAGGCGGGCGGCCGCTTGCACGGCGGCATGACCGCGGGCATCGTGCGCGCCTCGCTCTCGGCGGGGATGCCCGTGGGGATGGTCGTGGGCGGCCTGCTCAGCGCGCGCTTCGGGGACCAGGCGACCTTCGCCGCGGCGATGGCGGCCGTGGCGGTCGCCGCCGTGGTCGCGTGGCTGCGCGTGCCGGACCTGCGCACGGCCGGCGCCGGGCAAGCGTCGATGCGCGCCCGGCTGCAGGTCATGGCCCAGCCGCGCGTGCTCGCCCTCGGGACCCTCAATTTCGCCACCTTTTTTTCGGCGCAAGGCACGGTGCTGACGACGCTGGTCCTGCTCATCGCCGCGCGCCATCTGACGCTCGACAGTCTGAGCGACAAGACCATGGCCTCGCTCAGCATGGGCGTGCTGGTGGTGTTCTCGGCGGGCGCCAGCGTGATCGCCGGGCGGCTGGGCGACCGCTGGCGCGCGCACACCGGCTTTGGCCTCGGCGGCATGGCGATCCTGATCGCGGGGCTCGTCGCCATGATCTGGGCCGACTCGCCGGCCGCGTTATTCGCCGCGACCGGCCTGGTCGGCTGCGGCATGGGAACGATGAACCCGTCGCTGGTGGCGCTGGTGGGCCTTTTCGTCAAGGCCGAACTGCGCGGCAGCGCGGTCGGCGCAGTGCAACTCCTGGGCGACATCGGCGGGTCGCTCGGCCCGGTGGTCGGCGCCACGCTGCTCATGCGTTCGACCGGGGCGCCGTTTGCCGTCAGCGCCGTGGTGGTGGCGCTGGCGCTATTGATCGGTCCGTGGCTGGTCCGCGCGGAGCGAGCGTCGCGGGCCGGCGCCGAATTGGAAACGATCGCGGAATCCCGGGGTGAACCATGACCGCGCCGCGCGATTGTCTGGTCATGGCCAAGCCGGCCGGGCCGCGGTGCAACCTGCGTTGCGAGTATTGCTACTACCTCGGCAAGGCCGAACTTTTTCCGGCGGGCGAGCCGTGGCGCATGTCCGAGGAGCTGCTCGAGCGGTACATCGCCGAGCGTCTCGCCGCCGCGCCGGGCCCGGCCGTGCACTTCGAGTGGCACGGCGGCGAGCCGACGCTACTCGGGCTCGATTATTTCCGCCGCATTGTGGAGCTGCAGCGGCGGCATGCGTCGCCCGGCCTCAAAATCGCGAACGGCCTGCAGACCAACGGCGTGCTCCTCGACGAAGCGTGGGCGGATTTCCTCGCGGCCGAGCGCTTCTCGGTGGGGCTGAGCCTCGACGGACCGGCCGACCTTCACGACGTCTACCGGCGCGCGGCCGATGGGCAGCCGACTCATGCCGACGTCGTGCGGGCTTTCGCCCTGCTGTCGCGGCGCGGCGTCCATGTCGATGTGCTCTGCGTCGTGCACGCGGCGAACGCGGCGGAACCGCTCCGGGTCTATCAATTTTTTCGGGAACTCGGGGTCAGGCATCTCCAGTTCCTGCCCCTCGTCGAACGCTGCGCCGGCGCCCCGGGCATCGTGACCCCGCGGACGGCCCGCCCGGAGGCGCTGGGGGAATTCCTGTGCGCCGTCTTCGACCGCTGGATCGCGCGCGACCTGGGCCGCGTCGTGATTCAGTTCTTCGACGAGGCGCTCCGGCCGGCGCTGGGGCTGCCGCACGCGCTGTGCATTTTCCGCGAGACGTGCGGCGAGGCCATCGTGCTGGAGCATGACGGCGGGCTCTACGCGTGCGACCATTTCGTCGATCCTGCTCATCGGCTGGGCAACCTGCGCGACCGGCCGCTCGCCGAGCTCACGGCCGATCCCGCGCTGGTCGCGTTCGGCGAGGCGAAGCGCGACCGCCTGCCGCGCCGGTGCCGCCGCTGCGACGTGCTCGCCTGGTGCAACGGCGGCTGCCCCAAGGACCGCATCGTGACGCAGGGGCCGGGTGAAGGCGCGTTGTCGTTCCTTTGTCCGGCTTACCGGCGGTTCTTCCGGCACTGTCGGCCGGTCATGGCGCGGCTGTCTGCGCACTGGCGCGCCGGGCTGCCGCTCGGCGATTTCGTCGCCTTTCCAGAGGCCGCTCGGCGGCCGAATGAGCAAGCTAAACACAGCGGGCGCCGAGGGAAGACGCAGAGAGCTTAGCGCGGCAAAGCCGCACCAGATTTCGGATTGCGGATTGCGGATTGCGGACCGAGCCGGCGCGGGGCCCGCGTGGTTTTCTCGCGCCCGGTTGGCGAACGGGCATGGCGCCGAAAATCCGATGAGTCCCATTGGCCCCATAAGTCCCATTAATCCCAGGCGCAACAACGGTGCAGCGAAAATCTTGGCGCAGGTCCATTTGCCGCCCGTTTTGTGCAGCGCGAATCCGCCAGCAATTTGACCTGAATACACCGCCGCGGACGCCCGACAACGTCTTCGTCGCGCCGCTGTTCATGCCCGACCACGAGAAGCCGTCATAGCGCAGAATCACGCCGCCGGCGCCCACCGCGAGCACATCGGAGAAAGAACTGCCCCAAACGCCCGACAACATCTCGGCCGTCCCGCTCGCCATCGCCGACCACGTGGTGTCGTCGTCATCATCGGGAGATTGGTCATCATTGTCATTGTCGTCATTGTTGTCGTCGTTGTCGTCGTTGTCGTCGTCGTTGTCGTCGTCGTTATCGTTGTCATTATCATCGTCATTGTCGTCGTCATCGTCCGGCGATTGGTCATCGTTGTCGCCATCGTCGTTCGGGCTGGCGTCATCGTCGTCATCCGCCGGGCTGGCGTCGTTGTCGTCGTCATCCGCCGGCGGCGAGGCGTCATCGTCGATGGCGGTCTTGCTGGTCGACGACCCGCCGGCGCATGCGGCGAGCAGCGCGGCGAGGAAAAGAATCGCGGCCAACCGGATCGCCAGCAAAACACGCCGCTTGCACATCGTTCGCTCCCGCGCCGTGGTCATCTCGGCGGGCCGTGAACGGCTGCATTTCATGGCGTTGCCTCCGAACATGAGCCCGTCCCGGCTTCAAAACATCTGGGATAATCGGTTGCTGTTTCCAGAGATACGCGCCCCAGTTGACAGAGTCAACGTGAAACAAGCGCAGCGTTGGCGCATCTGTTCGCGGCGGCCGGCGCTTGCGGCCGACACAGCGGGATTCGGGATTCGGGCAATCGACAGATTACGTAGTGCTTGAGTCCGAAAGTTCGGTGATGTATTACGCAGCGGCGACTTTGGCGGCGGCGGCGAGCGGGATCGCCAGTTTCGCCAAGACTTTGTTCATATCGGCTCGGCCCGGGTGAATTTCCATTCAAAGGGTTTGGCGACGAATTCATAGTGGCGTTCGAACGCCGACAGTTGGCGTTCTAGATCGGCCAGGGCGGGGAAGTCATTGGGCGTCAAAACCTTTCGTTGGACGATGGAGAAATAGACCTCGACTTGGTTCAGCCAACTGTCGTGCACCGGCGTGTGAACCGGGACGATCGTTGGCCACCGTTCCGGCAGACGAAGATCCGACCGTTGGCCGCGGTGCGCCGAGCCGTTGTCCATGATCCAGAACACGCGTTCGGCCGAGCGATAGGGCTTCTGGTCTATCACTTGCTCGACCAACCGCTGAAACGGCGCGACGCCGCCCCGGCGTTCGCATCGGCCAAAGATTTTCGCGCGGCGGACGTCCCACGCCGCGAAATAGGTCCACGCCCCCATTTGATGGTGCTCGTGCTCCACGCGCATCGCCTCCCCGGCGGCGGGCGGCCGCGTGGCGTGCAGACGACGCTGGGCTTGAATGCGGGTCCTCTCGTCGGTGCACAGCACGGAATCCTTGTCGGTCAAGGGTTGCCTTCCCAGATCCCGGCGAAGAGATCCAGCACGTGCCCGGCCTTCGCCGCGAACTGCGGATCCCGCGGGAAGATCCAGCTTCGATGACGCCAAGGCCGGATCGCATCCTCCGTCAGCCATCGCCAAATCGTGGTGTCGCCGACGGCCGCCACCAAGCCGCGGCGGATCGCTTCTCGGCGAATTTCGGGAAACCTGAGTTGGGACAGCGGCAGGCGATGCTCGTGCGGCAGTTCGCAGGCCAGCGCCTTAACGGCCACGATGACGTCCGGGGGGGGAAATGGCCGGACGACCGCGACGCGGGGCTTCCTCCAGCCCGGCCAAACCCGCCGTAAAAAAGCGTTTCCGCCACTTGCTGACGATTTGCCGCGGCGTGTCCAGCCGCGACGCGATTTGATCGTTCTCTAGCCCTTGCGCGGCGTACAGGATGATCTTCGCACGGATCACTTCGCGATACGATGACGTATATTTTCTGGCCGTGGATTCCAGAACAGCGCGAGTGCTGGGGTCCAGAGCGATCACATATTGGCTTTTTCTCGGCATAACCGCCTCCTTTGTTGGACGCAATTATGAGCCGCAACTCGTCGCACGTCAATAATATTACGTAATCGTATTTAATGATTGCACTACTAAGCCCTCTGTGCCTTCCCCTGTGCCTGCGGTGTTTAGATTCCCATATTCCCGAACCTACGAAAGCCGCACCAGCGTCTCCTGGCGGAAGCGATGCTCCGGGTCGTTGCGCACCAACTCGGCGGCCAGCGCCCGTCCGTAGCGTTCGAGAATCGCCAGCACCGGCGGCGCGTCCGTCTTGCCCAGCGCCGAACGCAGCCAGCGGGCGAGGTCGCGCCGCTTCGCCGCCGGCAGGTCGGCCCGGCCGCGGGCGACGGTCATGAGCGGCGCGAGCGTCGTCAGGTCGGCCCCGGCCAGCGGTTCGGGCGACGGTTCCCGGCCCAGCAGATCGCGGCCGAGAAACGTATTGAACAGCACGCGGTAGCTGAGCTCGACGGGGTCCGCGATGTTGCAGCCGGCCAGATCCAGGCCGCGGATTTTTTCCGGCGTAAAGCCGAAGCGGCCGCCCATCAAGTCGACGAACCGCTCGGCGATCTCGACTACCCGGCGCGTCTCGAGCACCTGCGCCATTTCGGTCCAGAGTTGGTCGACGCCGTCCGCCCGGCGCGTCGGTTCCGCCGCGAGCAGGCCGGCAAGTGCGTCGCCCTCGGGGCCGTCGAGCAGCAGCTTGTTCGGGCTCCGTCCGTCGACGGCCAATCGGGGCAGCAGCTTGTGCACGCGCCGCGCTTCGTTCATCACCAGCGTGCGTCCGATCTTATGGATGTCGATGACGCGGCTCTCGACCAACTGCGCCGCGGCCTTGACCGGATCATCGCCGACCAGGTGCTCCAGCCCGATGCTGATGTAACCGTCGGTGCGCGCGACCAGGCGGCTGACGCGGTCGAGTTCCAGGAACGGTGTCTTTTCGGCAACGGTGGCCATGTTGGCCAGACCCATGATTTCGACGGCGACGTCGTCGCGGCCGTCGAACGGCAGGGCGAGCGCCCGCCGCAGCAGCGAATCGCGATGCTCGTACTTGACCAGGTACCGCGAGCCGCTGATCCGCGCCCCCGGTTCCTTGGATTTCTGCAACGGCGCGGTCTTGCGGCCGGGCTGAAACCGTTCGAGATCCACCGTCACGAGGATTTCCAGCGATTGGTAATAATCCGGGAAGCCGCGGCTTTCCAGGCGCTTGACGCGGTCCTCGTACGCGGCCTCCTCGGTTTCCGTGCCGGTTTCCCAATGGATCGCTTCCAGCAGGTTGAGAAAGAAATCCACGTCCAGTTGCGCGATACGGGCGAACAGGCCGTTGATCAGCTTGCTGATTTCCACGCTGCAGGTGTACTCGATCAAGTGGCGGTTGTCGGGCGTGACGAACGTGACGCCGTCGATGTCGAATTCGTCGTTGCGGTCGTCGAGGATGTGGATGGTCAGGTGCGCGCCGAAAAACGCGACCAGCAGCGCCAGGTCCATCTCCTGGACGTCGCGAATAAACGCGTCGTCGTCGAGTTCGTTGAGCAGCAGGAACCAGGTCCGCGCCTTGGCCAGGTCAAGGCGGTCGCGGTCCCAACAATCGATGTCGATGAACCCCTGCACCTGCTCGGTGGAGGCCATTTCCAGCAGTTCGAGCGCGTCCTGCGTGCCGATTTCCTGCAACATCAAGTACAGGCTCTCGGTCGGAATCAGCGCGACAATCTCCGCCGGTTGCGGATGCTCGAGCAGCAGCTTGTACGCGTCGGGCGCGCTCAGACCGGCCAAGAGCCCCACGCCGTCCTCCGGCGCCGCCGCCGCCATCGCCCCGGCCAACTCGTTCGTTTGCACTTTGTCGGTCATCGTCGCCCTTTCGTTCGCTCGTTGATTGTAGTGCCGCACCGGCAGGCGGGCAATGAAGAAAGAGGCTGGGAGGCCGAGAGGCTGGGCGGCCGGCAGTCGGCTTCGTGGGGGCGAACCTCGTGTTCGCCCGGCCGACTCTGCGTGACCCCTGGCGGGGAAAAAACACCCCTCGGGAAAATGATTTCGTCGATCGCGTTGATCCTCCTCCGAAAGGACCCCCGGTTGTCAAGATATATTTTCGCCCTGCCCTCAAGAAAGGACCCACGCTTACCCTCCGGACGACTCACTCGCGAATAGTACAGTCGGCGCCCGATCCCGGATCTCTGTCAGGGAACTCGTTGCCGGGCGACGGCTCAAGGATCAACGGCGCCCCGCCACGGGCGTCGTTCTCCGGGCGCCGTCACGCCGCTGCGGCGGCGCGCCGGACCAATCGATTCACCACAAAATCCTCCCGGCGGACGGCCATCGCCCGGACCGCCGCGGCCAGTTTGCGTCCCAACATCATCTTCGCCTCGTTAGCGAGTGCACCGGCGGCCTGCGGTTGTCCGGCTTGAGCAAGCCGCAGACCAGCCACGGCCAGTTGCACCCGGCCTCCACCGCCGCCACGATCCGACCGGGGCAACGTTGCCGCGCCACGTCCAGCGCCTCCCAGGCGTTCGGCGCGTTCGCGCTGCGCCCGACTTCCCCCGACGAGGCGACGCCGTACAACCACGAGGACGCCGCGTGCAAATCAATCCCCCGATGCGTTGCAATCTTTCTCGGACCGACCTCCTTTTTGGTTCCATTGGGTTGTACCCCATTTATGCCGACCGTTTCGACGGCCGAGCATCTACGACCGGGAGTCAGTTTTTTCCATGATCTGTCAAAAAAAAACAGCCTGATCCTTTGGTCGCCGCAATGGCTCTTGTTGACCGCGCACACTTGACGATAGAATCGACGGCAGACATCGCGGATGGGGATGGTCGGCCGCCGAGCCGCGCGGACCGACGCGCATGCTGTCCAAAATTCCGGGAGGCGAACCATGAGCGAAAATCGAATTGTCGTCCGCAGTCCGTCAACAGGGGACGTGCTGGGCGAAGTGAAGAGCTACACCTTCGAGGAAGGCGTCGAGGCGATCCAGCGCGCCAAGGCCGCGCAGAAAAAATGGGCCGCCAAATCGTTTCGCGAACGCGCCGCGACGCTCAAGCGCTTCCAATTCGCGCTGGTCGATCGGGCCGACGAGGTCTGCACGCTGATCGCCAAGGAAAACGGCAAGCCGCTCACGGAGGCGATGTTCACCGAGGTCTTTCCGGTCATCGACCTGACGTCGTACTACCGCCGCAAGGCCGCGTGCATCCTGAGGGACAAGTCGATCTGGATGCACTTGCTCGTGTACCGGAAGAGCTACATCAACTATCGGCCGCGCGGGGTCGTCTTCTGCATCAGCCCGTGGAATTTCCCGTTCACCATCCCGACCGGCGAAATCGTCATGGCGCTGATGGCGGGCAATGCGATCATTCAAAAACCCGCCAGCCTGACGCCGCTGATCGCGCTGAAGACCCGCGAGTTGTTCGACCAGGCCGGCCTCGATCCCGACCTTTACCAGGTGCTGCCGATGCCCGGCGCGACCGCTTTCGACCTCATCAAAGAGGGCGTCGATTACGTCAACTTCACCGGCTCGACGGCCGTGGGCGAACGCGTCGCGGCGGAGTGCGGGCGGCTGCTGATCCCCTGCTCGATGGAGCTCGGCGGCAAGGACCCGATGATCGTCTGCGAAGACGCCAATATCAAACACGCCGCCGGCAGCATGGCCTGGGGCGCCTTCGCCAACGCCGGCCAGGTCTGCGCGTCGGTCGAACGCGCCTACGTCCACGAATCGATTTACGACAAGGTCGTCGAGCAGGTCGTGGAGCGGACCAAGCGGCTGCGCACCGGCAACCCGCTGGAAGACGGCGTTTCGGTGGGCGCCATGACCGACGCGCATCAAATGGAGATCGTCGCCCGGCACGTCGAGCAGGCCCGGGCCGCCGGCGCGAAGGTTCTGACGGGCGGCCAGCAACTCCCCGGCCCTGGGCAGTTCTATCCGCCGACCGTGCTCGTCGACGCCGACGAAAAAATGGACATCGTCGCCGAGGAGACGTTCGGCCCGGTGCTGCCGATCATGAAGTTCCACGACGACGAGGAAGTGATCGCGCGGGCCAACAACTCCCGTTACGGCCTGAACGCTTACGTGTTCTCGGCGGACACAAAGCGCGCCCGGCGCATCGCCGAACGGCTCGAAGCCGGCACCGTGATGATCAACGAGGTGCTGATCACCCACGGCCTTTGCGAAACGCCGTGGGGCGGCGTGAAAAAAAGCGGCCTCGGCCGCGTCCACAGCGCCGAGGGCCTGCGCTCGCTGTGCGTGCCGTATCACATCAACTACGACCTGCTGCCGCAGGGGTCGTGGAGCCCGTTCTGGCATCCGTATCTGTTCCGGGTCTTCCAAATGCTGTGGGGTTCGGTGAAACTGTTGTTCGGCGGCGGCTTCGGCAACAAACTGCGCGGCCTGGGAAAGATCTTCGCGGGCGCGGCGCTGCCGAATTCGAAGACGGTCAAGAACACGCTGACCGAAGGCGCGAAATAGGCGGGCGGCGTACGGAGCGGACCCGTTTTTCGGGAGGGACGTGATGCCGGTGAAAATCAAATTCTTTTCCACGTTGCGCGCCAAGGCCGGCTGCGACGGCATGGACGTGGACGCGAAGACCGTCGCCGAGGCGATCGGCCAGCTCGAAAAGAAATACGCGCGCAACATCGATTTTGTGAAAATACTCGGCTCGTGCAGCGCGGTGCTGAACGGCGAGAACGTCACGTTTCTGAACGGGCCGCGCACGAAACTGGGCGACGGCGACGAGTTGGTGCTGTTCCCGCCGCTCGGCGGCGGATGATTTTCAAACCTCTCCCACGGGGAGAGGTCGCCAAGCGCAGTGAGGCGGGTGAGGGAAACCACCCTCACCCCGGCCCTCTCCCAAGCGGAGACGGTGAGCGAGGAGCCACGATGTCCAGCAAATACGGCGGCTACATGGGCGAGGCCCTGTGGGCGGACCTGAGCAACAACGTCGTCAAGCCGCTTGACATCTCGGAGCGCGACCGCGAGTTGTTCCACGGCAACAAAGGCATGGCGGCGAAGATCCTGTGGGACCACCTCAAACCCGGGACGGACCCGTTTAGCGAAGACAACCTGTTGGTTGTCACCACGGCGCCGATCACCGGCACGGGCGCGCCGTGTTCGAGCCGGTTCAACGTCTCGACGAAGAGCCCGTTGACCGACGGCATCATGTCCAGCAACTCGGGCGGCAACTTCGGCGTCTATCTCAAACGCGCCGGCTATGACGCGCTGGTGCTGGCGGGGCGCGCCGACCGGCCGGTCTACCTCGAAATCACCGACGAAAAAATTGTCATCCACGACGCCGCCGACCTGTGGGGCCTGGACACCGAGGCGACGCAGGAAGCGTTGCGCCGCCGGCACGGCAAGCAATCCGGCCTGCTGGTCATCGGCCCGGCGGGCGAGCACCTGGTGCGCTACGCCTGCATCATCAGCGGCGAACGCGCGAACGGCCGCGGCGGCGGCGGCGCGGTCATGGGCAGCAAAATGGTGAAGGCGATCGTCGCGACCGGCAAAAAAAAGCCGCCGATCCCCAACGAGGAAGAGTTCAAGAAGGTCATCAAAGACTGGATCGGCATGCTGAAGGAGCATCCCACCACCGGCGGCACGCTGCCGGCCTACGGCACCGCCGGCCTGATGGGCAAAGCCAACGCGCTGGGCGTGCTGCCCACGCACAATTTTCACGAAGGCCATTTCGCCGACGCCGACGAAATCGACGGCGAGGCGCTGGCGCGGAAATATCTCAAGAAGAACGTCGGCTGCCTGTCGTGCCCGATCCGCTGCGCCCGCGTCGTGGAAATCAACGGCAAAGAGGTGAAAGGCCCGGAATTCGAGACCGTCGGCATGTTCGGTTCGAGCCTCGGCAACAACGACCTGTGGAAGATTTGCGAGTGGAATTATCTCGTCGACAAGCTGGGCATGGACACGATCACCGCGGGCAGCACCCTCTGCTTCGCCACCGAATTGGCCGAGAAGGGCATGTTGAAAGCCGACCTGCGCTGGGGCCAGACCGAGGGCGTCGAAAAGTTGTTGACGCAGATCGCCTATCGCGAGGGCCTCGGCGACGAATTGGCCGAGGGCACGATGCGCATGGCCGCGAAATTCGGCGGCGAGTCGTTCGCCATTCATAGCAAGGGGCTGGAACTGGCGGCCTACGAGCCGCGCCGGTCGTACGGCATGGGTCTCGGCTACGCGACGGCCAATCGCGGCGGCTGCCACCTCAACGCCGGCTACATGGTCTATTTCGAGAACCTCGGGCCGGTGAACGTCAAGCCGCTCTCGACGATCGGCAAGGCGGATTTGACCATTTTCCAGCAGAATCTCTTCGAATCGATCAGCGTCTGCGGCTCCTGCATTTTCACCAGCTACGCGGTCATCCCCGGCTTCGCGGGCGCGGTGACGCCGTACGGGACGCTGGCCCAGGGCGTCGATCTGGTCCTGCGCGGCTCGGCCCCGGCGATGGGCCTGATGTTCAAGCTGCCGCCGCAATTGCTGCCGATCCATTTGCCGATGATCCCGCACTCGAAAGTCGTCTCCGTGCTGACCGGCATGCCGCTGGGGCTCGGCGAATTCTCGGCGCTGGGCAACCGCGTTTACAACCTCGAACGCATGTTCAACGTCCGCGAGGGTCTGATCGAAAACACGCTGCCCGATCGGCTGACCAAGACGCCGCAGGCCGAGAACAACCCGGCGACGCGCGTGCCGCTCGCCGACATGCTGCCGAACTACTACAGCGTGCGCGGCTGGGACAAGCGGGGCGCGCCGAAGAAAAGCACGCTCAAGTTCCTTGATCTGGACTTCACGTTGAAGGGCCTGCCGCTGGTCTCGAAATCCATGCGCGACGTGCAAGCGAATTTCGAAGCGCGACGCGCGGCCTATCGCGGGGCGCAGGACAAGTTGATCGACGAACGGCGCGAATTCAACAGACAATTTCCGCGCCAAGCGGAACCGCTCGCGCCGGCAAAAGCCGTGCCCGCAAAGGTCGCACCGGCCGCGCCGGCGGCCGCGCCGGCAATCGAAAAGGCTGCGCCGGCTGCGGTCGCGGCGGCGCACGCGGCGGCGCCTGCGGTGGAAAAGGCCGCGCCGGCGAAGGTCGTGACCGCCGCGCCAAAAGCGGCCCCGGCGAAGCCGAAACGGGCGCCCAAGGCCAATTAAAAAAACCGGCGAAACAAGGTCTTGACGCCGGGCCGAATTGCGGTATTATAGTACTTGAATTCGTGATTAGGGAGTCGGCGATGGTTATGGTGACGCGGTTGGGGGTCTCGGAAACGGCAGCGACGGCCGGCTTGCGCGGGGGAGCGGCATGAAAGCGATGCGAAAAATCATCCGGATCGACGAAGAGCTTTGCACGGGCTGCGGCGATTGCGTCGGCGCCTGCCAGGAGGGCGCGATCGCGATCGTCGACGGCAAGGCCAAACTGGTGAAGGAAATCTACTGCGACGGCCTGGGCGCCTGCCTCGGCCATTGCCCGACGGGGGCGTTGACGATCGTCGAACGCGAGGCGGATCCGTTCGACGAGCGCGCGACGCCGGCCCAACTCGCGACGCCTGCGCCGCCGGCGCACGCCCAGCATGGCTTCGGCGGCTGCCCAGGATCGGCCCTGCGAGAATTGAAACCGCGGCCGCCTGCCGCCGAGCGGGCGAGCGGCGCCGACGCGCCGTCGACGTTGTCGCACTGGCCGGTGCAGTTGATGCTCGTGCCGCCGCACGCGCCGTTCCTGCGCGGCGCCGAGTTGCTGCTCTGCGCCGATTGCGTGCCGTTCGCGCTGCCGGATTTCCACGCGCGCTATCTGGCCGGGCGGGCGCTGCTCGTCGGCTGTCCGAAGCTCGACGATCTCGATTTCTACCGCGAAAAATTGGCGGCGATCTTCACGACGGCGCAGCCCAAGTCGGTGACGGTGCTGCGGATGGAAGTGCCTTGCTGCGGCGGCCTCGCGCACGCCGCGGTGGAAGCCCGCGATGCGGCCGGCTTGCCGTTGACCGTCGACGTACACACGATCGGCATCGACGGCCGCGCGCAGCGCACGGAACATTTCGACCGCCCGGCGAGTTGAGGAACACGATGCCGTCGCCCAGCCCCGAGTTGGATCTGCGCATCCTGACGCGCTTCGTCGAGGTTTACTGCCGCGCGCATCACGGCAAACGGCGCGCCGAGTTGTGCGACGAATGCCGGGATTTGCTGAATTACGGCAGCGAGCGGCTGCGGCGCTGCCCGCTCGATCCGAAGCCGAAATGCCAGGCCTGCCCGGTTCATTGCTATCGCCCGGAATACCGCGAACGCATTCGCGAGGTCATGAAATTCTCGGGCATGCACTTCGTGAAACACGGCCGGCTGGATTGGCTGGTTCGCTATTTCTGGAGTCACCGCAAGAAAACCACGGAGGAGAAACAATGACGAACATGTTTTGTTGGCAGTGCGAACAGACGGCGAAGGGAACGGGCTGCACGGTCGCGGGCGTTTGCGGCAAAGATGCGGAAACGGCCGCGCTGCAGGACCTGCTAGTCCACGCGGCGAAGGGCATCGCGGCCTACGCGCACCGCAGCCGGCAGGCCGGCCGCAAGAACGCGGACCTCGACCATTTCATTACGAAGGCGCTGTTCACCACGGTGACCAACGTCAATTTTGACCCGGCGCGCTTGCGCGACATCCTCGCCGAGGCCGGGCGCTGTCTGGCGCAGGCGAAGGCCGATTACGTCGCCGCGTGCGCCGCCGCCGGGCGCGCGCCCGAGTCTTTCAACGGCGCGGCGTTGCTGCAACTCGCGGCCGATCCGCACGCGTGGGCCGCGCAAGGCGCCAAAGTCGGCGTCCTGAGCCGCAAGCCGGGGCTCGGCGACGATCTCGCCGGCCTCCAAGAGTTGCTCGTTTACGGTCTGAAGGGGACGGCCGCGTACGCGCATCACGCCGCGGTGTTGGGCCAGGAGGACGACGCGGTGTACGCCTTCTTCCACGAAGCGCTGGCGTTCCTCAACAACGAGCGGCCGACAGTCGCCGAATTGCTGGCGTGGAACCTCAAATGCGGCGAGGTGAACCTGCGCGTGATGGAATTGCTCGACGCCGCCAACACGGGCGCGTACGGCGACCCTGTCCCGACGCCGGTGCGCATCGCGCCGCTCAAGGGCAAGGCGATTCTCGCCAGCGGGCACGACCTGAAAGACCTCGAAGAGCTGCTCAAGCAGACGGCGGGGACGGGCATCAACGTTTACACGCACGGCGAAATGCTGCCGGCGCACGGCTACCCGGGCCTGAAACGGTATCCCCATTTGGCCGGCAACTACGGCGGGGCGTGGCAGGACCAGCGGCGCGAGTTCGACGAATTTCCCGGCGCGATTTTGATGACCACCAACTGCATCCAGCAGCCGCGGTCGAGCTATCTGGACCGCATCTTCACCTGCGGCCTCGTGGCCTGGCCGGGCGCGACGCACATCGCCGATCGCGATTTCCGACCGGTGATCGACGCGGCGCTCGCGGCGCCCGGGTTCGCCGCCGACGGGCCCGCCCAGTCGATTCTGGTCGGCTTCGGCCATGCCGCCGTGCTGGGCGTCGCCGCCCAAGTGATCGCCGCCGTGAAGAGCGGCGCGATCAAGCATTTCTACCTGATCGGCGGCTGCGACGGCGCGAAGAGCGGCCGCAACTACTACACGGAATTCGCGCAAGCCGTGCCCGCGGATGCAGTGATCCTGACGCTCGCCTGCGGCAAATACCGCTTCAACAAACTGGACTTCGGCGACATCGGCGGCATCCCCCGCCTGCTCGACGTCGGCCAGTGCAACGACGCCTACTCGGCGATCAAAATCGCCGGGGCGCTCGCGGAGGCCTTCGGCGTCGACGTCAACGGCCTGCCGCTGTCGATGGTGCTGTCGTGGTACGAGCAAAAAGCGGTTTGCATTTTGCTCACCTTGCTGCACCTCGGCATCAAAAACATTCGCCTCGGGCCGAGCCTGCCGGCGTTCGTCACGCCCGCCGTGCTGAACGTGCTGGTCGAGAAATTCGGGATCCGGCCGATCGGCGACGCGGCCGACGATTTGCGGGCGATCGGCGCCTGATCGCCGACCCGTGTTGCATCGATAAATGACAACGGCGCCGCAGCGGCGCCGTTGTCATAATCATGAACTGTGTAATCTGTGGATAGTCCTAAAATCATCCCCTTTTCCGTAAAACCCGTTTATCCCCGACTCGCAGCGTGATGCGTTTCGCGTCGAAATATTCGGACAACGGGATCGCCCATTTGCGCGATAGATGGAACAACGTCTTCATGCCCTGGGCGTCGATTTCGCCGTGCGCCGCGAGGTAATCCATGATTGTTCGCTCGGCCTCGGCGAGCGCGGGGGCGTCGCAGAACAACGATTCGCCCAGGCGCGTCAACCGCTTTTCCTGCACGAGCATATCGAGCGCCGTCTTCAACAATTTCGCGTCGCCGATGCGATCGTGCAGGTCTTTCATCGTCGGCGCGGCCAGACCGGCGCCGCGGGCGATTTCGGCGACGGTTTCGACGACCTTTTGCAGCTCGTCGCCGGCGTGCGCCGCATGGTCCGACAACCGCGCGAGACCGCCCTCCAGCGCGGCCCGGCCCTCGGCGACCAACACGGCCAGCGCCTTGCTCATCGCTTTCGGGTCGGCCCCTTTCGCCGGCTGCGTCAGCAATTCGGCGCGATTGACGCCCGCCTCGGCGGGTCGTTCGCGGTGAAAGGCGGTCAGAAAGGCGACGATGTCGTCTTTCAATTCGGCGAATATCTCCGCGGTTACGAGCCGTTCGCTTTCGGCGTCGACCTGCACCAGCCGTTTGGCGCCGAGCAATTTCTGGCATTCGGCGCGCAAGGTTTTCTCGCCGACGCCGAGCAGCGCCGGCAACCGGGCGAACGGCAGCCCGCTGCGCCCCGCCTGCCGGCAAAAGACCACCAACCGCGCGGTCAGGTCGCCCGTGCGCAGCGTCGCCAGATCGGCGAGCGTTTCGTCGTAAGGCGCGCGATGCTTGCGCGGGCGCGGGTGCAGCACGACGCCGCCGCCGATCGTCGCGGCCGGCGAAGGCAGGCGCAGCACGAAACGATCGCCCGGCAACGCGACCAGCGGCGCGGCGAGCCGCAATTGCATGGCCCCGCGGCCGCCGGGCTCCAGCGTTTCCGCGGAGAGCGGCACAGCGCGCGCCGCGGTTTCGCGGGCGCCGCAATGGACGCGGACCAACGCGCGGCGTTTCAGCGCGCGCGCGGCGCCGGACAGCAACTCGGCGTCGACGTCGATCATCGAGGTGGGTTCGAGCGCGCCGGGCGTCGCGAGGACCGCGCCGCGTTCGACGTCCGCGACCTCGACGCCCTGCAGGTTCACGGCGGTGCGCTGTCCGGCGCCGGCCGAATCGACCGGCTCGCCGTGCACCTGCAAGCCGCGAACGCGCGCGCGCCCGCCAGCCGGCAGGATGTCGACCTCGTCGCCGACGGCGATCCGCCCGCCGATGCAGGCGCCGGTCGCGACCACGCCGAAGCCTTTGATGGTGAAGACGCGGTCGACCGGCAGGCGAAAAATGCCGCTGTCGCTGCGCTCGGTCGTTTCGCGCGCCGTGCGGTCGATCGCGGCGAGAATGTCGTCTTGGCCTTCGCCGGTGACGGCGCTGACGGGCACGATCGGCGCGCCTTCGAGAAACGTGCCGGCCACGAAATCGGCCGCCTCGGCGCGGGCCAGTTCGCGGGTGTCGCCGTCGACCAGGTCGATCTTGGTCAGCGCGATCAACCCGTGACGGATGCCCAGCAGCCGGCAGATCGCGAGGTGCTCGCGCGTTTGCGGCATGACGCCCTCGTCCGCCGCGATCACGAGCAGCGCGAAGTCGATGCCGGCGGCGCCGGCGACCATCGTGCGCACGAAGCGCTCGTGCCCGGGCACGTCGACGACGCCGACGACGTCGCCGCTCGGCAGCGTCAAATGGGCAAAGCCCAATTCGATGGTGATGCCGCGCGCCTTCTCTTCGGGCAGCCGATCGCAATCGACGCCGGTCAGCAATTTGATCAAGGCGGTTTTGCCGTGGTCGATGTGGCCGGCCGTGCCCATGACCAGGCGACGCGTCACAGCGCGGGCTCCAGCGGCGTAAACGCGGCGCCGTCGAGGCGATATGCGCCTTGCAGCCGTTCGCGCATGTCGGCGAGCAAACCCTCGACGGCGGCCAGATCGCCGCAGGCAACCTGCAGCGCGAGGCCGCAGTCCGGGTTGATCTGTTTGGGCACGGGGATCAGCCGCGTCGCAAAGCCCCGCTCCTTCGTGCGCGCCTCGGCCTTCAGGACGTCGTGCACGCTGCGAAAAACCAGGGCGCAGGCGGTCATGACGGCGACCGCAGAATTTCGGCGAGCGCGTCGACGACTTCGTCGATCACCTTTGCCGGCGTGAACAGGCCCGGGGCAAAGCGCACGGTTCCGGCAGGCGCCGTTCCGAGGAAACGGTGGGCGCGCGGCGCGCAGTGCAGCCCGGCGCGCACGGCGACGCCGTAACGTTCGTCGAGCAGGTGCGCCAAGTCGGACGGCGCCATGGCCGCCGCGACGCTGACGACGGCGACCGCCGGACCCGGATCGTCGCCGAAAATCCGCAGGCCCGGAATCGGCCGCAAGCGTTCGAGCAGGCGACCGCGCAATTCGGCTTCGCACTGCGCCGCGTCGGCGACGGTGCGTTCGGCGAGA
>Ga0181520_10003422_pt1 | contig 27933 bp, 20 predicted proteins | sample PEATcosm2014_Bin_29_FD_132451 | JGI IMG/M metagenome (GOLD analysis project Ga0181520, IMG submission 132451) | Peatland microbial communities from MTU Mesocosm Facility, Houghton, MI, USA - PEATcosm2014_Bin02_30_metaG | ecosystem: Environmental > Terrestrial > Soil > Wetlands > Peat | place...
CCCTCTGCCCTTTTTTTCCTTCTTTTTTCCCCTCCCCCCCTCCCCCCCTGAAATATGTATTTTGGCGTAAAGATTTTGCAGTTAATTAATTAGTAACTAAGCCGTGCGGGTTTTTCTTTCATGCGATTGCCCGGTGATGAGCCTCATTCGACTCTGACACTGCGCTCGAACCGGTACTATTGTTGCATCGGTTTTAGACGCTGCACCTCAAGGAGCATTTATGGCCACTTCACGCAGAGAGTTTCTCGCCTATACTTCGCTCGGCATGGCGGCCGCGGCCTTGCAGGCTGAATCTCTGGCGTCGGCGGAGCAGAATCAGGAGTTGCCGCCCGGTGCGCCGCCGGCCTTCGGCGTCGGTACCGCGGTTGGGCCGGAGGTGTCGCCCGTGACCTTTGCGGAGGCGGAGAAGCTGGTGCAGGTGCAAATGACACTCGCGGATCGCGAAACCGTTGCAAGCAATTGGCGGATGCAGATGGCGCCGCTCCTGGAGCGCCGGACCGGGCCGCGGAAGATTGCGCTGGAAGCGACTCTTGCGCCAGCCACGCAATGGAATCCAAGCCTGCCTGGGATTGTGAAACTCCAACAAAGCGGCAATCATTTCGTTCGCAGCGGCGCTGCTGGGTTGAGCTTGCCGGCCAATGACGACGCGATTGCCTTCGCGCCGGTATGCCAGCTTTCTCTTTGGATTGAGAGCCGCAAGCTGACCTCAACGCGCCTGACCGAAATATATTTGGACCGGCTGGAACGCTTCAATGCGCAGCTCCGTTGCGTCATCACGCTGACGCGGGATCATGCCTTGGCACAGGCGCGGCAGGCAGATGCGGAAATCGCGGCCGGCCATTATCGCGGCCCGCTCCACGGCATTCCCTGGGGCGCGAAGGACCTGCTGGATACGGCCCGGATTGCGACGACCTATGGTGCAGAGCCTTACCGGAACCGCGTGCCTGCTGAGGATTCGACTGTCGTGGAGCGGCTCAACGCCGCCGGCGCGGTGTTGGTAGCCAAGTTGAGCCTGGGCTCCCTGGCGCTCAACGACATCTGGTTTGGTGGGCAGACGATGAATCCCTGGCTCCTCGAGGAAGGCTCTTCAGGTTCGAGCGCGGGGCCGGGCGCGGCTGTGGCTGCCGGACTGGTCGCCTTCGCCATCGGCAGCGAAACCGGCGGCAGCATCGTGAGTCCGTCGATGCGCTGCGGCGTAACCGGAATGCGCCCCACCTTTGGTCGAGTGCCGCGCACCGGCGCGATGACGCTCTGCTGGTCGCTGGACAAGCTGGGACCAATGGCGCGATGCGTGGAAGATACCGTGCTCGTGCTGAAGGCGATCTCTGGGCCCGATGGGCGCGACTTAGCCAGTGTCCCCAGCGAGCTTGCGTTTGATGCAGCGGCGAATGTGAAAGGCTTACGCGTTGGATATTTTCCCGCTTGGATGAAAGAGCCTCCCGCGACAGATGTAGACCGGGCTGCGCTGGAAGCAGTGGTAAAACTCGGTATGAAGCCCGTCGAGGTAGCTATTCCCGATTGGCCCTACGACTCGCTCTACGTGATTCTCTTCGCCGAGGCCGCCGCGTCCTTTGAGGAACTGACCTTGGGCCATCAGGTGGATGAGTTGAAGATGCAGGTTGCGGATGCGTGGCCCAACTGCTTCCGTCAATCGCGCTTTCTCTCGGCAGTCGATCTTGTCCAGGCCGATCGTTTCCGGCGCAAGGTGGCCGAAGAGATGGCGCGCGTGTTATCCGAAGTTGACTTGCTGCTGGTGCCATCCCTGCGCGACGAAATGCTGGTGATTACCAACTTCACCGGGCACCCGTCGCTGACCCTCCGCGCCGGATTTGTCGAAGTCTCGGAGGCTCGCAGCGACTGGGCGCCTGACCCCCGGCATCCATTGCCAAAATTCTCTCCGCCGCGACGCGTCCCGCATGGAGTCACGTTAATCGGTCGGCTCTTTGACGAAGGCAGACTGGCGGAGGCAGGATTGGCATTGGAGAAACATTTCGCAGTTGCCAACGAGCGTCCGGCCGGTTTCTAGTGAAACTCTGATTATGTCAATGTTTTGAAAGGGCGGGGATTTAGCCCTGATGGAATGCTGGTTTGCGGAAAGGACTTGTTCATATCTTCCCATGGAACGCAGAATTTGCTCGCGGTTCTTCTCGAAACTCTTTCGGGATGATCGGTAGAAAATATAATTTCAGACACTTTTGTAAACTATATCTATGAAGAAGATTCGCTCCCCGTTCTATGTCACTACCCTGATCGCCGGAGCATTCTTCATGGAGATGCTGGACGGCACCATCATCGCCACTGCCCTTCCGCAGATGGCGCGCAGCTTTCACGTCGGCCCGGTCAGTCTCAACATCGGCATGACCGCCTATCTGATCACCCTGGCCGTATTCATTCCCATCAGCGGCTGGGTGACAGACCGCTTCGGCTCGCGCTCGATCTTCACCACAGCCATCGGTGTTTTTACGCTGGCATCCGTTCTCTGCGGGCTCTCAACCACACTCACGCAGTTCATCCTGATGCGCATTCTGCAGGGCATCGGAGGCGCGATGATGGTCCCCGTTGGCCGCCTAATTGTTCTGCGCACCGCGCCCAGAGAGAAGCTCACTCAGGCTCTTGCTTACATCACCTGGCCGGCTCTCTCCGCCCTGGTCATCGGCCCTCCTCTCGGCGGCTTCATCACCACCTATGCAAGCTGGCACTGGATCTTTTTTCTGAATTTCCCAATCGGCATTCTCGCTCTCGTTCTGGCTTTGCGTTGGATCGAAAACGTTCGCGGCGATGAGGTGCATCCCTTCGACTGGCTGACATTCCTGCTGGGAGGCTTTGCCTCCGCTGGAACTGTATTTGCCCTGGAAAAGCTCGGCGGCGAGGGGGGACACTGGCAGCTTCCCGGCGTCATCCTCGCGCTCAGCCTGCTCAGCGGAACCATTGCCGTCCTCGTCGCCCGCCGCCACCCCGCCAAGTCGCTGATTGACTTCGAATCCATGAAACTGAAAACTTTCTCGCTCTCCATTTATGGAGCCAGCGCCTTCCGCATCTCAGTCGCGGTGCTGCCCTTTCTTCTTCCACTCATGTTCCAGATTGCATTTGGAATGACTGCCTTTCAATCAGGCTTGTATCTGCTCGCGCTCTTCGCTGGCGACCTCACCATGAAAGTCTTTGTCATTCAGACCCTGCGCCGCTTCGGCTTCCGTCGCGTCATCATAGTCAACGGCATCATCACCGCCGCGTCCATGGCCATCTGCGCCACCATCTCCCCATCGACCCCCACTGTCCTGATTGTCGCCATCCTCTTCTTTCATGGCGGCTGCCGGTCGATGGAATTCACCTGCCTCACCACGCTCGCCTTCTCTGAGATAGAAGCCGGCAGAATGAGCCGCGCCAATGGCTTTCTCAGCACCGTGATGCAACTCAGCTCGGGCATGGGTGTCGCGGTCGGCGCCATCACACTGCGCCTCGTGGCCCATGCGAATGGCCACTCTGCCGCTGTTCCCCAACTCCATGACTTTCACATGGCTATTCTCTTGCTGGCGGTCCTGGCGCTCGGCCCTGTCTTCGACAGCCTTGGCCTCGCGCACAACGCAGGCGCTGACACCAGCGGCCACCCGCAACTGGAACTTGAACCTTCCCATTAGCGGACCGGGCAATTTGGAGATCAACAGCTAGCGCCGCTCACGGAAAAAACTCCGCAGCAGCTCCGACGCCTCTTCGGCCAGGATACCCTGCTCCAACTGGATCTGATGGTTGAGCTGCTCATGATTAATCACGGAGAGCACCGAGCCGGCCGCGCCCGCCTTTGGGTCAGCGGCGGCAAAGACCAGCCGTGTAACTCGCGCATGAATCATCGCCCCGGCGCACATCGCGCACGGCTCCAGCGTCACATAAAGCGTGCAACCCAGCAGACGGTAATTGCCCACAGCCGCGGCTGCCGCGCGCAGGGCAACGATCTCCGCATGGGCTGTCGGGTCCACGTCGCGCAGGACGCGATTCTGCCCGCGCGCAATAATTGCCCCTTCGTGCACGATCACCGCGCCAATCGGCACCTCGCCACCCTCCGCCGCCAGGCGGGCCTCATCAAGCGCGGCTTGCATGGCTTCTTGATCGTCGATCATACTTTTGATGGTATAGCCGCAGGCTGCTGCTGCGTCATGCAGTGCAATGTACCCAGGCCCCAAACCAAATCGACGCAGTGAATGCCGATCACTTCGAGATCGGGAAAGACCTCGGCCAGCGTGTTCAGAGCGATGCGGTCGTGGGGATCGTGGAAGGTGGGAACCAGGACTACGCCATTCGCGATGTAGAAGTTGGCATAACTGGCCGGCAGACGCTGGCCGCGGAAGATAACTGGGCGCGGCAGCGGTAGCTCGACTATCTCAAATTGCTTTCCATCGAGGGTGCGTGCGGCCTTGAGCCACGTTAGATTTTCGGCCAATGGCGCGTGATTCGAATCATTCGTATTCGGCTCAACGGCAGTGACAATCGTAGTAGGAGTTACAAAGCGAGTTATATCGTCGATATGGCCGTGAGTATCATCGCCACAAATTCCGCGATCCAGCCAGAGTACTTGATCAATGGCGAGATAATCGTGGAAGGCCCGCTCCAATTGCTCGCGGCTGACGCCGGGATTGCGCTGTTGCACTTCGCTCAGCAGGCACTCTTCGGTAGTGAGCAAAACCCCCGCGCCGTTCACATCAATCGATCCGCCTTCGAGAACCAAGCGATGCCTGCGGCCATCTTCTAACTCGATCTCCGGCTGCCAGGACGGCACTCCGAGTAACTCCCGTACGCGGCCCGGTAACTCATTGTCTAACTTCCAATCGTCATATTTCGTCCAGGCATTGAATCGCCAGTTAGTAACTCCGACTCCACCCTGTGCGTTGCGTACAAAGATCGGCCCGGAGTCACGCGTCCATCCGCGGTCCGTGTGCCATTGGTGAAAACTCACTCGGTCAAGATTCGCTCCGGCCCGCTCCAGAATGCCTGTCACCCGCTGTTCGGCCTTGGCGTCTTCGACAATCAGATGCACTGACTCATGCGCCGCAAGCAGACGCACAATTTCTGCGTAGAGCCAGGGAATCGCCTGAAACTTACCCGGCCAATCCTCGGGATTGTGCGGCCAGGCCAGCCAGGTAGCCTCATGCGGCTCCCATTCGGCGGGCATTCGGTAGCCCAGTTCGTACGGTGTCTTTTCTGGCGGCAATGAAGTATGCATCTCTACTTACTATCTCCGTCCACAGGCCACTTGTTCACCGGATCAAGAAAGCGCTGAGTAATCGGCGCATAGGCATCAATCCGTCGGTCGCGCAAGAAGGGCCAGTTGCGGCGTGTCTCTTCGATCAGGCCGAGGTCGATCTCGCCAAGCAAAATCTCTTCCTTGTCGTGCGAGGCCTGGGCGATGATGCGGCCAAAGGGATCCGCTAAAAAGCTGCCGCCCCAAAACTCGATTCCTTGCCCTGCTGCGCGATTGCCCAGAACGTCGCCGTGTTCCATTCCCACACGATTCACGCCAGCCACAAAAACGCCGTTGGCGATGGCGTGCGAGCGCTGAATCGTCTGCCAAGCCTCGAACTGCGCCACGCCAAACTCGGCCTTCTCGGCCGGATGCCAGCCAATCGCCGTGGGATAAAACAGCACCTCCGCGCCTTGCAAAGCGGTCAGCCGCGCGGCCTCCGGATACCACTGATCCCAGCAGACCAGCGTTCCCACGCGGCCACACTCTACGTCCAAGGCCTGAAAGCCCAAGTCGCCGGGCGTGAAGTAATACTTCTCGTAAAAAAGCGGATCGTCGGGAATGTGCATCTTGCGATAGACGCCCTTGATGGCGCCATCGGCGTTCAGCGTGACGGCCGTGTTGTGATACAGCCCAGGCGCGCGGCGTTCAAAGAGCGAGGAGACAATCGCAACATGAGACTCGCGGGCCACTTCGGCCAACCGCGCCGTCGAGGGCCCGGGAATCGCCTCGGCCCAATCAAAGAGTCGCAAATCTTCGCGCTGGCAGAAGTACTGCGTGCGGAAAAGCTCTGGCAGGCAGACGATCTTCGCGCCCAGCCGCGCCGCCTCGCGGAGATGAGTCAACGCGGAGACGAAGTTCAGCTCCGGGTCCGCGCCCATGCGCATCTGCACCAGTCCGACTTTGTATGTGTGTTTGTTAGTCATGATGAGTAAATCATTCTTTCGCGGCTATGCAGCAAGGCCAACCCCGCCCAGCGGGATTGGCCTCAAAACTCTCCGTGCTGCGCGATCAGCACTCTTCCAGAATCAGCACAGCCGCGGCAATCGTCGTCGTCCACTTGCCGTTCTTGTCGCCCACCGCCGACTGCGTCACGTTGCTGGTGCGGACAATCTTGTTGGAGATGCGGTAGATCTCCTTCTTCTCGTCCCAGCTCTTGTCCGGATCGAAATCCACATCGAGCGTGGTGGCCAGCATCTCGGCGGCCAATTCTTCGGCGTACTCGCCGGCCTGCTCCTCGGTCTCGCCAAAGCTGTGGTGCTCGCTCAGGTAACCGTAGGTGTTGCGGTCAGAAGGAATCGCGACCCCGATGCTCGAAACCACCAGCCGGTGCGGCTCGCGCGTCGAGTTCTCCGCAATCACCGCGAAGACAACCTCGCCGGGACTCAGATATTTCAGGCCTTCCTTGCGGGTCAGCAGCTTGCACTGCGGCGGAAAGATGGAAGAGACGCGCACCAGATTCTGCGAGGCGATCCCCGCATCCCGAAGCGCCAATTCAAAGGAGGTCAAACGTTCCTTGTGTTTGCCTACGCCCTTGGTGAAAAACAGTCTCTTCGGGACCATGCTTTTTCCCAATTTCTATGTACCCTCCGTGTGAATGAAAATGTTGGCTCTTGTGAGAGGTTCCCGCATGAGTTTATCGCATCTGGGCGGGTGAAAACAGCCTTTGCGGCGATTTCGCATCAACTTTTACAAAGCATCCCCACTCTCCGCCACAGAAGTGTCTGGCTACGGACACTTCAAAGCGCCAGATCGATTCAGGATTCCAGCAGCGGATTGACCCAGCGCAGCCCCGGAAACCGGGCAAAGTCGCGGTCGGTGGTGTGCAGCACTCCGCCGTATTCGATCGTCAGAGCGGCCAGTTGCGCGTCGGTGGCGTCCGGTCCTCGGACCTGGCCTTCAATCAGCATTCTCTGGAAGTGGGACCAGTGACGCTCTCCGGGAACAATCAGACGCACATTCTTCAACTCCATCCATTGCCGCACAATGGCGATTGCCTTGTTCGTTGGAAAGCGATCTCCGGTCAGCCGGGAGTTGGTGGTAATTCGGATAAAAGCCGAGACGATCTGCCACGGCAGACCAACCAATTCGGTCGAGGAAACAACGTTCCCCAGCCAATTCCGCGCGGCATGGTGCTGAACTGCCTCGGAATCATAGGCGTAAATCAGCAGATTTGCGTCCGGGACAATCAACGGTGGTACGGTCCTTCCAGCTCCTCGAGCAAGGCTGAGACACATCCGTCATGCCGGTCTAGCATTTCGCCGACCCCGAGAGGAAAGGGCGTCACTACAAAGGGTTTCTTGTCCGCTTTCTGCCGCGAGTTCATCAGGCCCAGGCGGAGCAGTGTGTTCACCGTGCACTTGAAGGAGTCGCCGGTACGCCGCTGCTCCTGCTCCACAAGCGCGGCAATGTCGTCGTCGATGGTAAGAGTGGTTCGCACATCATGATGTTCTCACTGGAGACATCATGATGTCAACTCTTCTAAATAAGTATCAGTTGCTACCTTGACTTCTTTCGCACAAAGTTCACAACCTGCTGAAAAGTTGGCCGGCATGGATTGTGTTGAATGTTAGCCAATACGTGGCCAGATGAAAGCAGGCGCTCGATCCTTCGTTTTTCAACCCGTAGGGCTTCCGCGCGGCAGACCCGCTTCCGAATGTATCGGCATTCGATGGTCTCGGGCGACAAGATAAACGCCTTGAGCACAAGGGTATGCAAAACCCATTTTGCAGGCCTGCCTGCCAGCTCTCGTTTTATCTGCGAACACACCCAGCGCAATCGGTCTGATGCCCGCTCGGCTCGACCAACGCCAACGTAAAACGGAACACCATTCACTTCAAACTGATAGACGTACCACTCTGGCGCTTCAGGACGTTTCGCGTTCGGCATAATTCGCGGGGTGTAGCATCGTAACGCGCCGCAACCTCTGCCCTCTGTTCTTAAAAATTAAAGGGGCCGACTACTGCGCAACCCCTCCGCTGGAAGCGTAGCACAAACCCAATCCACATGGATTAGCATCTTCTTAGTTGCAATTCTCTTAAACAAACAACCGGCAGGTTCGTCACCCGTCTCACATCACAATCCTATGAATCCAAAAGGCCAGCCTCTTCCTCTAAAATAGAGACAAGAGGTCATTCAGGACGGATGCAAAACACCTATAATGGGCTTGAACTTCCCAAGAACGGCCAGCCAATCGAGTACAGCAACGGGCAATTCAACGTGCCCGCCAATCCCATCATTCCATTTATCGAGGGCGACGGCACCGGGCGCGACATCTGGAAGGCCTCTCAGCGCGTCTTTGACGCGGCGGTCGAGAAGGCTTACGGCGGTAAGCGCGCCATTCGCTGGTTCGAGATCTTCGCCGGTGAAAAGGCCTTTCGCCAATTCGGCGCATGGCTGCCCGACGACACGGTAGCCGCGGCCCGGGATTTGCGCGTCTCGATCAAGGGACCGCTGACCACGCCGGTGGGGGGCGGCATCCGCTCGCTCAACGTGGCTCTGCGCCAACTGCTCGACCTCTACGCCTGTGTGCGCCCGGTCAAGTATTACCAAGGTGTTCCCAGCCCGGTGAAGCACCCTGAACGAGTGAACATTATCATCTTCCGCGAAAACACCGAGGACGTGTACGCGGGCATCGAGTTCAAAGAAGGCTCGGCGGACGCTGCCCGGCTGATCTCTTTCCTGAACGACGATCTCTTGTCCAAGACCAAGAAAAAGGTGCGCACCGACTCCGGCGTGGGCATCAAGCCGATCTCGATCTTCGGCTCGAAGCGGCTGGTGCGCTACGCCATCCGCCATGCGCTTGAGTCCGGCCGCAGGACCGTCACGCTAGTTCACAAAGGCAATATCCAGAAGTTCACCGAAGGCGCTTTTCGCGAGTGGGGCTACGAAGTAGCAACTCAGGAATTCCGCGCCCAGACCGTCACCGAGCGCGAAAGCTGGATTCTGGGCAACCGGGACGCCAATCCCAATTTGACCGTCGAGCAGAATGCCGCGCTGATCGAGCCGGGCCTGGAGATGGGCTCTCCGAGCTTTCGTGATACGGTCTGCAATGAGATCAAGACAGTCCTCGAATCCATCGGCGCAACCCACGGCAACGGCCAATGGAAAAACAAAATCCTCATCAACGACCGCATCGCCGACTCGATCTTCCAGCAGATCATCATCCGCCCGGAGGATTACAGCATCCTCGCCACCACTAACCTCAACGGCGATTACATCTCCGACGCGGCTGCTGCGCAGGTGGGCGGGCTGGGCATCGCTCCGGGAGCGAACATCGGCGACGGCTACGCGGTTTTTGAGGCCACCCATGGCACTGCGCCGAAATATGCCGATAAGGATGTTATCAATCCCGGTTCGGTAATCCTCTCCGGCGTCATGCTGCTGGAGTTCATTGGCTGGAAGGAAGCCGCAAAGCTGATCGAAGCGTCGCTCGAAAAGACGATCTTGCAGAAGTTCGTCACTTATGATTTCGAGCGCCAGACCGCAGGCGCAACCAAGGTAGGCACCAGCGAGTTTGCCTCCCGCATCATCGGCAATATGTAAAAACAGTAGTCAGTGACAGTTTTTCCCGATCACTCGCGCATGACCACTGTCCCCTGATTACGAAAAACAATATCCAAGAGGAGAAAAGTAATGCGAAAGAAAGTCAGTATTGTAGGCGCCGGCTTCGTCGGCTCAACAGCCGCGCACTGGATTGCCGCCAAGGAATTGGCTGATGTGGTGCTGGTGGATGTGGTCGAGGGCGTGCCGCAGGGCAAGGCGCTCGATCTGCTTCAGGCACTGACCATCGAGCGCTCCGACGTCCACGTCACCGGCACCAACGATTACGCCGACACCGCCAACAGCGACATTGTGATTGTCACGGCAGGCATTCCCCGCAAGCCCGGCATGAGCCGCAACGACCTGCTGAACACCAATTTCAAGATCATGTCCGACGTGGTTGGGAAAGTGGTTGCGCAGTCGCCAGAATCGATTCTGATCATTGTCTCGAACCCCTTGGACGCCATGGCCCAGTCCGCTTATCGCCAGGCCGGCTTCAATCGCGAGCGCGTCATCGGCATGGCCGGCGTTCTGGATTCGGCGCGCTTCCGCAGCTTTGTCGCCACCGAGTTGAAGGTCAGCGTCGAGAACGTGACCGCGTTTGTGCTCGGCGGACATGGTGACACCATGGTCCCGCTCGCCCGCTACACCACCGTCGCCGGCATTCCCATCACTGAACTGCTCCCCAAGGAGCGCATTGACGCCATCATTCAGCGCACCCGCGACGGCGGCGCTGAGATCGTCAAGCACCTCAAGACCGGCAGCGCTTACTACGCGCCTTCGGCCGCAGCTACGGAGATGGTCGAGGCCATTCTCAAGGACAAGAAGAAGATTCTCCCCTGCGCGGCCTTCCTGCAAGGCGAGTACGGCATCGACGGCTACTACATCGGTGTTCCCTGCAAGCTGGGCGCGGCCGGCCTGGAAAAAGTCATCGAAATCAAGCTCACCGATGAAGAGCACAACGCCCTCAAAAAGAGCGCGGCCGCCGTCAAAGAACTCTGCGACATCATCGGTGTATAGCAATGCTAAACAAACCAAGACTCAATGGGCCGCGTCCGAGCGGCCTTTTTATCCTCCAAAGGATTGACATAAAACTAGACCCTTGGTGGGTTGCTGCGCCGTAGTGCTGCCCCTGATGCTCAGGGACAATGATGAAAAACTCCCTTATTGCTCTGCTCTTCCTCTGTGCCACGGCCAGACTCTTCGCGCAAAACGGCTTCTTTAACCAATGGGAGACTCGCACATCCGCGACGCAAGCCAAGCAGCCCGGATGGGCGGTGCCGCTGGTCACCACTTACACCGGACTCATCCAGGTGGCGCGCACTGACTTTGTGCGACAAATCGCGCCTGCCCGAACCATCACCTGGAACTACGACAATAGCAAGGGAGTGAACCTGATCCCCTGGGCCAACACAGAATTGGCCGTCAACCTGCCCCCGTACATTCAGCACAATTCAACCGCCAAAGACGGAGCAGGCGATATGTCGTTTCTGGGCAAGTACCGCATCAGTAGCGGCAACGCGGAGCATGGCAGCTACACTCTCAGCGCCTGGGTGCTGGCCACCGTCCCCACTGGCAGTTACAAAAACGGCTCAACCGATGCCAGCGTTGCGCCCTCGCTGGGCGGGGGCAAGGGCTTCGGCAACTTCGACGTGCAGTCGTCGCTGGGCGCCACTCTGCCCACCGGCAAGCCCGCCATCACCACCGCCGGCCGCCCGGTGGCCTGGAACACCGTGGCTCAGTACCGCATCGGCAAGCTCTTCTGGCCGGAGCTTGAGAGCAACGCCACCTTCTACAACGGCGGAACAAACGACGGCAAGATGCAGGAATTCCTCACGCCCGGTCTGATCGTGGGCAAGTGCGCGCTGCATCCCGGCGACCCCAAAGCACGCCCCGGACTGGCCTTTGGCGCAGGTATGCAGATCGCCACCAGCAGATTCCATACCTACAATCACGAACTGGTACTGACGGCGCGATGGATCTTCTGATTCCATGCGGCCATGGTCCTTACCGCTTCAAAAATTCCACCACCTTGGGTCCGATCTGACCCGTGCACTGGCCAGGAGCCAGATGGCCGCATCCAGGAATTACGTCAAGTTCAGATTGCGGAACCAAGCGGTGCATCGTCTCGCCCTGACTCAGCGGAGTGACACGGTCCACCGCGCCCCACACAATCAGAACCGGCATCTTCAGCTTAGGCAGAAGATTGTCCGTGGTATCCTGGCCGGTCAGCATCGAAGCGACTGAGCGATGAATCACCCAGGCGTTCTGGTTCGAGACGCGCAAAATGTCTCGCGCAACGAAGCCCGGAATTCTGTGCGGATGGGGATCCAGCAGCGCATCCAGCCGGTCGAGTTCGGCGGGCGTTGTGGGTGTAAACAGCCCAGTGTCCCAGGCCGGCGCCTCGAAGATACCAGCCGCGTCAAAGAGCATTAGCCGCCTGACCCGCTCCGGATGTCGTGCAGCCACAAGCTGTGCGATCCAGCCGCCCATCGACCAGCCGCCCAAATCCGCCTGCTTTAATCCCAGCGCATCCATGAAGCCCACCACCGCTTCGGCCTCATCCGAGACCGTATAGGAAAAATCCTCTGGATGTTCACTCCGGCCATGGCCAAGCAGATCGGGCAGATATACGCGATAACCGGCTTTGGCAAAATATGGCGCCAGCTTCAGCCAGTTCTCGGCATTCCCGCCCAGCCCATGCACCAGCACCACCACCGGCCCGCCTTCCGGCCCTTCGGCCAGGTAATGCACGCGATGGCCCGCGACCAAAACCGTGCGGCTCTCCACGCCCGAGAAGCACTCCCGCAGATAGTTCGCCTCATTGAAATAGCTCACCGGCCGCTCCCAGAAACCAACTCCGGCAGCCACAGCCAGCACGCCCGCAACCACTAACAACCTCTTGATCGCTTTCATCAAACCTCTCGCCTTTCAACCTCCCAATGGGTGCCCCATCCTCGCCGCGTTCTTGTTTTTGCGGCTAGGGTGGGATTCCCGAGCCCTCTGCCAACCTGCTTCAATCACCTGCACGGTAAGCGAATCTAGCTCGCCCGCGCCGCCCTGCCATTCTTCCTGTTCCATCCAACGCACCGCATCCGCATCCGAGGCTGCCTGCAACTTACCGCCAACGACGTGGCAGAGATAATCCGCTATCACATAATGGTAGCGGACGCGCTCGCCCTCCCGATGAATGCGGTCCAGCAGCTCGATCAATTCCACAGCTTCGACAATCAGCCCAGTCTCTTCCCTCACCTCGCGCGCCACTGCGTCAAGCAGCTCCTCGCCCAATTCAACCAATCCGCCCGGCAGCGACCAATGGCCCTTCATCGGCTCGCTCCCGCGCCGCACCAGCAGCACCCGGCCCTCGTCAACAATCACCGCGCCCACGCCCACCAGCGGCGAAATTGGAAACTCTCTTTGCATCATTCTCCCGCGATCACGGTCCTATTCGTGAGTGGCTCCAACTCTTCGAACGGCAAATCTCCACCCTATTCCATCTCCGCCACAACGGCATACTGGCGAGTTTCCCCGTCCGGCATCAGAAACTCATAAGTCCTCTGATATTCGTAGGAACGGACGGTCTCGTCCTTGAGTATCTTGGCCTTGTAGTCACCGACTCGCAGTAGATCCGGTCTCCAGTGAGTATCCAGCAGTTCGTATTTCTTTCCATCGACGAGAACAGTCAAACGCTGGAACGTTACGTCACTGCTTGTGACAAATTTGTCCAGGCTCAAAGATTGCATATGCACGGTAATCGTGTAGTCCGCGGGATTTGGGATCACTTTATCTTTCGCACTGCAAGTAAATGCGGGCATCAGCAGCAAAATGATCAAGAGAACTTTTTTCATTGTTTCCTCCGGCTGCAATCATCACAAACCGCGTCAGGAGATGCAAGCTGATTACTGGATGGTTGCGGGTGCCCCACCCTCGCCACGTCTTTGTTTTTGTGGCTAGAGTGGGATAGAACAAAGTCAGTATTTGTTCTCAGTATCTAAGATAACGCGCCTTTTCCCACAGCGTATCATCAAAAAGAAGACGGGATAATCGGATGGCGGAATTCACGCTGCAAATCGATGGAATGCACTGCGACGCCTGCGTCCGGCGAGTCACCCAGGCGCTCGCCGCGGTCGAAGCTGTCATTGTCCATGAGGTCCAAGTGGGCAAGGCAAGGCTCGCCTCCGAAATAGCCCCTGCTCCTGTCGATCTCGCCATCGCCGCTCTGGCCAAAGCCGGCTTCTCGGCGCATCTGGAAGCATAACTTAATCCATGACTGCGCCTGCCACAGAATCGCTCACCCTCCCCGTCTTGGGCATGAGCTGCGCCTCCTGCCAGCATCACGTCGAATCAGCACTCCAGGCAACAGCCGGAGTCAAATCGGCGCGCGTCGATCTGATCTCCAATCGCGCCAGCGTCGTCTTCGATCCGGCAATCGCCACACCCGCGCAGCTCGTTGATTCCATTCGCGCGGCGGGCTACGATGCCGTGCTGCCCCAACCCGATGCGCCTTCGCAATCCTCACCGAGTAATCTCAAGAAGATTTCTTGCAGATTATTTCCATCCCTGAGAGCACAATGGAAGCATGAACCACAACCAGAGCCGCGGGTTTTCACTGACCACTGTTCACTGACCACTGTTCACTGCCCCCCCCTCCCCCCCCCCTTTTACTGTGTAGCGGTGAAACGGTGGAGGAATTTCCTCTCCTTCTTGCAATTGTCCGGGCAATCTTCTTCCCGCTTGCTCACAGATCGAGCCGAAACGAAGGCCTATCTCACTCTGCTCGCCGGCGCGGCGGCGATGCTGCTGGCCATGCCGCTCAGCACAAATATGGGCGTTCTGGACCACGCGCTGATGCATTTGCTGCCTTGGCTCTTTGCGCTGTCGCCGAATCTGTTGCGCTGGTTTCTGCTCACGCTCACTGCGGCAATGATGGCTTGGGCAGGGCGCGGCATCTACCAGAGCGCTGCGCGTGGCCTGCGGCACGGAACTACGAACATGAACACGTTGGTCAGCCTGGGAACCGGCGCGGCCTTCGCGTATTCAGCCTACTCGACGATATGGCCCGCAACCGGCCGCCACGTTTACTTTGACGCGGTCCTGCTCATCATCGGATTTCTACTTCTAGGCAAAGCGCTGGAAGGCCGCGCCAAGCGCCGCGCCCTGGCCGCGCTCGACGCCCTCTCGCGCATGAAGCCGGCCACAGCTCGCCGAATTCTCAATGGCGTCGAGGCCATCGTCCCGCTGGATGAGATTCAACTCGGCGACAGCGTCTTGGTTCTGCCCGGTGAACGATTCCCGGTGGACGCAACGATTCTCTCTGGCCGCACCACCGTAGACGAATCGATGCTGACCGGTGAACCGACGCCGCTCGACCGCTCACCTGGCGGGCGCGTCCTGGCAGGTTCGCTGAATTACGATGGCGCGGTAGTTTGTCGCGCGGAATCGCTGGGTGAGGCGACCGTGCTGGCGCAGATTACCCGCATGGTCCAGCAAGCGCAGAGTTCGCGTGCGCCGATGGAGCGGCTCGCCGACCGCGCCAGCCAAATCTTTGTGCCTGTGGTGCTATTGCTCTCCGCGCTCACCTTCGCGATCTGGCTCATCGCCGCGCACTCGCTCGAAAGCTCGCTGGCCGCGACCGTCGCCGTGCTGGTCGTCGCCTGTCCCTGCGCGATGGGATTGGCCGTACCCGCCGCGCTCACTGTGGCCGTGGGTAGAGGCGCGCAAATGGGCGTTCTCTTCAAAGGCGGCGAGGCGCTAGAACGACTTGCCCGGCTTGCGCATCGGGACGTAGTTGTCCTGGACAAAACCGGAACGCTCACCGTGGGCCGCCCAGTTTTGTCCGGGGTTCATCCGCTTACACGCGCCGCGGAAGAACGAATGCAAGTGAAGGGTATGGGTTTTCAGGTAAAGGATACGGGCGTTCAGGCGAAGGGCACGGGCTTTCAGGTGAAGGATACGGGCGTTCAGGCGAAGGGTATGGGCGTTCAGGTAAAGGATACGGGCGTTCAGGCGAAGGGTATGGGCGTTCAGGTGAAGGATACGGGCGTTCAGGCAGAGGGCACGGGCTTTCATGTGAAGGGTACGGGCTTTAGCCCGTACATTAATCCAGCAAACATGACGCGGGCTTTAGCCCCCGAGGGAAATTTCTCTGGAATTGCTCCAACCAATTCCGATTTTTCCGCAGACACATCGAATAACCGCGAGAACGACCTGCTGCGCATCGCCGCTGCCGCCGAGGAACGATCCAACCATCCGTTGGCCCACGCCATCGTGGACGCTGCAAAATTGCGTGGCCTCGTCTGGCAGCCCGCCGAAGACGTGCAGATTCTGCCCGGACGCGGCCTGACCGCCAAGGTCGAAGGCCACAACTGTCTGTTAGGCAACGAAGCGTTCTTCAAGGAGTCTTCCATTCTTTTGCCCAGCGGCGAGATCCCGCCGGAGCCAGGCATGACAAGACTGTGGATGGCGCTGGACTCGGTGGCCGCCGGCTACTTCGACGCTCACGACGCACTGCGCGCCGATGCCGCCGATGCCGTAGCCGCATTGCACCGCGCCGGTCTGCGAATACTGATGCTGACCGGCGACTCAGCCGCCTCCGCCGCGCCCATCGCACAGCAGGCTGGAATCACCGAGTGGGAGGCCGGCCTCGATCCGGCTGGCAAGCTGGCACGTATTCGCGCACTGCAACAGAGCGGCCTGCGCGTAGCCATGGTCGGCGACGGCATCAACGACGCTGCCGCGCTGGCCCAGGCCGACGCCGGCATCAGCATGGGCACCGGCGCCGACCTGGCGCAGGAGGCCGGCGACGTGTTGCTCTTGCGCGCGCAGCCTTCGGCCATTCCCGCGGCGCTCGATCTGGCTCGCTCGACGCTGCGCGTGATGCGCCAGAATCTCGCCTGGGCCGCCGGCTACAATCTGCTCGGCATTCCTCTGGCCGCGGGCGCGCTGTACCCCGGCTTTCACATTTTGCTCAGCCCATGGTTGGCCGCCGCAGCCATGGCCCTCAGCTCGGTCTCCGTGCTGGCCAACAGCCTGCGCCTGCGCGGCTGGCGGGCTGTGGGGCAGTTCTACGGACACGATCCTCTGCCTTGAACTTGCCAATGAGAACCGTAAGTCATGCAAAATCAATAGACTTTGCACTAGACAGTCCAACATTGGACTGCGTATTTTGCTTGACTCGTCACGGATATTCCGTGGTATTCCGTTATATTCTGTGATGTTCCGTTATATTCAATGATATTCTGTAACTGCCTGTTGTCTGATGTAAAGGTGAAATTAAGGAGGGGTTTCGTAGCTACTCATCCAATCTATGATTTCGATAGGACAAGTGCGGTTGCCTCATGTGCTGGCGACAGCCACGAGAAGCTGCTAGATGACATTATGCATGAAGTCAGCGCTGGACTGGAAGGAATGCCCACCATACAACGCACCCGTGCAATCGTAAAAATTCATTCTATTGCTGAGGATGTCCGGAACCGCCAAGCGAAATCAGCCGGTCAATGAATTCCTTGCCTCGCGCGGATTCGGGGTTGATTCCCGCCGTGCGCGGCATCTCTTTGAATTCGTCGAGAGTTCTGCTATGAATGATTCTCTCCGCGTCCTTCCTGAGTTGTTCTTTCCCTTGATCGATATGTAGTTTGCTCCGTGAACGCACCTTGGCCACAATCGGATCCTCTCGTACAGAATCTGAATTACAGCTCTTGGTGATTGGAATCTATGTCGAGTTACTTCCGCCCCGACGCGATAAACTAACTTTAGAGCCTGCTTGTGCGCATCCTGACCCGTTACATTCTCGGTGAAATTCTCTCCCACTCGCTGATCGGATGCGTGATCTTCACCTTCATTCTCTTCATGAAGGAACTGCCCCGCATCCTTGAGATGGTGGTCCACAACAGCTCTACATTTGTCAGTGTCATTGAAGTCATTCTCTTCATGCTGCCGAATTTTTTCATGGTGACCATTCCCATGGCAGTGCTGGTGGGCGTGCTGCTGGGACTGAGCCGCCTGGCAGCCGACAGTGAAATCATCGCCATGCGAGCCTCTGGAATGGGCATAGGCTACTTTGTGCGCGTGGCCTTCATCGTGGCCTTGGGCGGAACGCTGATGGGGCTGGCCAACTCTCTCTATCTTGCCCCGCGCGCAAACCAAGCAATCCTGGCCATGGACAAGGCTCTTGCCGCGCAAGCCTCCTACGAGATCGAGCCGCGCGTCTTCGACGAGGATTTTCACAACTTCGTCCTTTACGTGCAGGATGTGCGATCGGGAACCGGAGCGGCCAACTGGCGTCAGGTCTTCATGGCCGACACCACCGACTCTGCCAATCCGCAGATCACCACCGCCGCCTCGGCCACCGTAGCCAGCGATTCCGGCCAGGGGCTGCTCATGCGCCTGCGCGACGGAGCGCGCCACGAAACCGAGGCCGGCCAGCCGCAGCAGTACAGTATCTCCGCCTTCAACTTTACCGATATGCCCTTGGCCGCCAGCCAGCAGAGCGAAGCGCATCTGGGGCGCATGGACACAGCCATCTACGCTCTGCCCATGAACGAACTGCGGGAACGCATTTACGCTCCCGACAGCAAGCGATTTCAGATCGAGTTTCACAAGCGCTTCGCCTATCCCGCAGCCTGCCTGGTGCTGATGCTGGTGGGCGTTCCCCTGGGAGTCACCTCAAGGCGCGGCGGCAAAAGCTCCGCATGGGTGGCCACCCTCGCGCTGGTGGTCGTCTATTACTCGCTTTCCCTGATCGGCATTGCCTTGGGCCGGCAAAACTGGATTCCCGCCTTCCTCGCTGTATGGATGGCCAACCTGCTCTTCGCCGCCGGCGGTCTTTTCCTGCTCTGGCAAATGGCCTCGGGGGGCCGCGTACTGAGTGCGATCATCGCCTGGAGCTCGCGTTTCCAGAGGGCTGAACCCGGCCCGAAAGCCAAGTCGATTGCCAGACCGTTGAGCGGTCTGTTAAGTAGATTTCAGTCCCGTCCCCGGCAAGCCAAGGCCCGCAATGTCTTTCCCCGCATCCTCGACGAATATGTGGTGCGCGAGTTCCTCAACATCTTCGTTCTGGTCCTGGCCGGCTTTGTTATGCTGATCCTGGTCTTCACCGTCTTCGATCTGCTCAAGGATATCCTCAGCCATGACATTGGCTGGTTCACCCTCGGCGAGTATCTGATCAACCTCACCCCCAGCATGATCTACACGATCACGCCGCTGGCCGTGCTGATCGCCGTGCTCGTCACCTTCGGCGTGCTCAATCGCAACTCTGAGATCATCGCCATGAAGGCCACCGGCATCAGCCTTTACCGGTTGGTGATTCCCATCGTCTCCATCGCCCTGATTCTCTCCGTGAGCCTCTTCCTCTTCGACCAGTTTTATCTTCCCCAGGCCAACCGTCGCCAGGAAGCTCTGCGCAACATCATAAAAGGCCGCCCGCCGCAGACCGTCCTGCACCCCGAGCAGAATTGGATCTTCGGCAAGCCCCACCCCGGCGAACCCGGCCGCATCTTCTACTACAAGTTCTTCGATCCAGGACGTAACGAGTTTGCCAATCTCTCGCTCTTCGAGTTCGATCCCGCCACCTTCGCGCTCTCGCGGCGTATTTTCGCCGCCCGCGCCGTGTGGGATGAACGAACAGCCTCGTGGCTCTTCCTGAACGGCTGGCAACGCGACATCACGGGTCCCAATGTCAATGAATATCGTGAGTTTACGCAAACCACCTTCACCGAGATTCACGAAGATCCCAGCTACTTCAAGAAGGAGAGTTTGCAAGCCCAGGAGATGAACTTCAGCCAGCTTGATCGCTACATCGGCGATCTGCAACAGAGCGGCTTTGACACCATGCGCCTTCGCGTCGAACTCTGGCACAAGCTTGCCTACCCGCTGATGACCGTTGTCATGGCTGTGCTCGCCATTCCCTTCGCGCTCTCCATGGGCCGCCGCGGCTCGCTCACTGGCATCGCCGTGGCAATCGCTGTCACACTCGTCTATATCGTCTTCAACGACCTATTCGAGGGACTGGGCAACGTGAACTACCTGCCCGCCGCATTGGCCGCATGGTCTTCGGATCTGCTCTTCGGGCTGGTGGGCGGCTATCTACTACTGAGAACGCCGACGTAAGCCGACAATCGGCAGTTTGAATATGATCTGATTCCTGCAGTCGATGAATGGAGAGCCTGATCCGCAGGATGCCATCCGCCCTTACCCGTACAATAAAACCATGTTGCGCGACCTGGCCCCGCTCTTCGCTTACATGCGCCGCTACCGCTGGGGATACCTGTGGGGCACGCTCTCCTGCATCTGCACCAATGGCATCTGGGTGCTCTTTCCCCAGATCATTCAGATGGCCATCGATGGCATTGGCGGCAAATGGGCAATCCACCCCAGGTTCTTGCAGTCAGCCGTCGATGCATTAAGCCACGGAGACTCGCGCATCAAGGTATTGATCTTCGCTGGACTACTGGTCGGCATCGCCCTCGTCAAGGGAGTCTTCCTCTACTCCCAGCGGTGGATTCTCATCGGCATCTCGCGCGAAATCGAATTCGACTTGCGCAACGACCTCTTCCGCAAATTGGAGCGGCAGGACTCGGGCTTTTATCAGCGCTATCGCACCGGCGACATCATGGCCCGGCTCACCAACGACTTGAATGCAGTGCGCAATCTGCTCGGCCCCGCGCTGATGTACAGCGCCAACACGATCTTCTTCACTGTGGGCGCATTGTTTTTTCTGCTGCGCATCAGTCCCTTTCTGACAATAGTCGCGTGGGCTCCCATGCCGCTCGCAAGCATCCTGGTGCAGTACTTCGGCAGCCGCATTCATGATCGCTTCGAGCGCATCCAGGCCAGCTTTTCCGAGATCAGCTCGCAGGCCCAGGAAAACTATTCCGGCGCGCGCCTGGTCCGCGCCTTTGCCCGCGAGGAGTCGCAGATCAGTCTCTTCGAGCGGCTCAACCTCCAGTACATCGCCCGCTCGCTCAAGCTGGTGCAACTGATGGGAATGCTCTGGCCCACGCTCGAGTTCATCCTGGGCATATCCATGATCATCACACTGCTGGCCGGCGGGCATCTGGTCATCGCGCATCGCATCAGCGTCGGCCAGTTTGTCGCCTTCAACACCTATATGATCCTGCTCACCTGGCCCATCATCGCCGTGGGCTGGGTGGTGAACCTCTTTCAACGCGGCACCGCCTCGATCAAGCGAATCGAAGAGTTGCTGCGCGCCGAGCCGGCCATTGATGACAGCGCCGCCGACCAGTCCATTCCAGGCGATTCGGTTCTCCGCGGAGAGATTGAGTTCCGCGATCTGAACTTCAGCTACGGCGATACGCCCGTTCTCCACAATATTTCGCTGACCATTCCCGCCGGATCAAGCCTGGCCATCGTCGGCCCCACTGGCTCGGGAAAAACCACGCTGGTCAATCTGATCTCCCGGCTCTACGAGGCCTCCGCCGGTTCGCTGCTGATCGATGGCCGCCCAGTGCGCGATTATCCGCTCGCCGTGCTCAGGCGCAACATTGGCATGGTTCCCCAGGAGACCTTTCTCTTCAGCGCAACGATCCGCGAAAATCTTGCCTTCGGCGCGCCTGATGCCAGCCCCGATGAGCTGCTCGAAGCCGCCCAAGCCGCCCACATTCGCGAGGAGTTTGAAGAGTTTCCGCAGGGCTTTGAAACCTTGGTGGGCGAGCGCGGCGTGACGCTCTCCGGCGGACAGAAGCAGCGCTCGGCCATCGCCCGCGCGCTCTTGCGCCGCTCCCCCATCCTCATCCTCGATGACGCGCTGGCCAGCGTGGACACCTACACCGAAGAGCGCATCCTTGGCGGGCTGCGCAACTACACGCGAGCCTCGACCACCATCCTGATCTCCCATCGGGTCTCTACGGTGCGCAATGCTGACCAGATCGCCGTTCTCGATCAAGGCCGCATCGTCGAACTTGGCCGCCACGACGAGCTGCTCTCCCTCGATGGCTACTACGCCGGCCTCTATCAGAAGCAGCAATTGGAAGAAGAGCTAACCGTCGCGGGATGAAACGAATCAGGGATTAGGGATTAGCAGACTCATCCTCCGAATGGTAATCTCCGGCCTCGAGCTTTGAAGCCTTTTATCCTTGCAGCCGACAATTGTCGCAAGGACGGGCTGCATGACTGTATGCGCCCGTCCCCTGATCCCTGATCTCTGACCCCTGATCTCTGCTTTCACGCATTCCATCTCGAGCCGGCCGCGGCGTCCTCGCCGTAATCGGAGCCGCCGAAGCCCCCTTGCCCGTGTCTGGAGTTCATGGAAGCCACCTGCAACGGCGCCGGATTGACATCCGGATCTCTGGCCACCTGGCGCCAGGCGTCGCGCACATTCTTGACGCATTCAATCGAGTGCTCGAACTTCTGCCGCGAGGCCGATTGCGAGGCCTGCAAGATCTGCGCGAAGATTGATGCGTAGAACTCGCTGAGCACCTGCGCCGGACGCCCGCCCACATCCATGCGCAGCCGCGCCTGCAGGTGGATGATGATGTCCAGCGCCCGCTTCACCGCGGTTCGCCGCGCAGCCTCGTCGCCGCGCTCCACGGCCGAGCTGGCAGAGTAAAGAAAACGGAGGATCCCGTCATAAAGCGCCACCACCAGATCAACAGCAGATGCGCTATCCAATGCATGTTCCTGATAACTACTCATGGGGAAAAGCTCCTTAACCGTTGGTTTGCTGGTTATATCCCGTGATCGCCGAGTAAAGCTCGTTGACCTGGTCTAACTGCGAGGGAATCGACTGCATGACCTGATTGGCAGTGTTCAACTCCGTTGTCAAGCTCTTCTGCTCGGCCGATATCTGGCTTTCTTCCCTGGAGATGTCCGCATTCAATGTGGATTCGATGTTACTGTTCGAGCTTGAGGCTAGCGACAGAATGCCCGTCGCCGAACTCGAGCCGGCGTCGGTCAGCATGGTATTGAATGTCTGGCCCCAGCTGTTCGAGTTCTGAAAGAAGCCCACCACGGAGCTGAAGTCCAAATTCAAGACCGAGTCAAGCGAAGCTACGTCCAGGCTGAGCGATCCATCGTTGTTCACGCTGATGCCCAGGCTGGTCAGGCTGTTGATGTCCGACGAGTTGGTGTAACGCAGAGTCGAGGTGCTGGTGTTGGTGGTATCCAGGATGCTCGATGTCACCGTCAGGTTGCCGGCGCTACCCGAGGTGTTCGACCATAGCGACAGGCTCCATGTACCATCGCTGTTCTCCATCGCCGTAGCCGTGACTCCGATGTTGGCCTTGTTGATGGCTCCGGCCAGGCCGGATAGATTGTTGCTGGGAGATGTCGCGGAGTTAGGCGGCACGCTGATGATCTGCGCCGCATTTGTGCCCACCTGAATCGAGATCGAGCCGGACAATGCGTCGTTCTCGCTGGGAATTGATGTAAAGGTTCCAGTCGAGTTCTCCAGGCTTGTCGCAGTTGAACCGGTGTAGCTCAGCGGCGTGTCGCTGGTAGCCGCGATGCTGGAACTTATCGTCAACCCTCCCGAGGCCGCTCCCGCGGTTTGAGAAGTCAGAGTCAGATTTGACGATCCGCTGCTGCTCGTTATGCCAGCCGAAACCCCGATGCCGGCTGCAACCAGGCTGGAAGTCACCGACAGTGTTCCGGCCCCCCCGCTGGTTCCCGAGGTCAACTGTAGAGTCGATGCGCCGTCCGCAGTGACCACATTGGCCGTGAATCCAAGATCTGAGGCATCATTGATGGCCGTGGCCAACTCGGAGAGCGTGTTCACACCGCTGCCGGTGTAAATGGTGTTGGCGGCGGCGCCGGCGCTCGGCTCAGCGCCGATGACGATCTTTTCCGCCGTGCCGGAAGCGCCCACCGCGACGGAGAGCGAGCCGGAGAGCGTATCGCTGGCATTGGCCACCGGAGTCAGTGTGGCGCTCGATGTTGTCGTGCTTGTTCCCGGCGTAACGGTAGAAATCAGATTCGTGCCGCTGTTGGCGGCATTGATGGCCGCGGCCAGGCCGGAGAGCGTGTTGTAGCCGCTCCCCGATCCGGTATAAAAAGTATTGGTAGTATTGCTCCCGCTGCCGATGACAATCGTATCCGCCGCGCCGTTGCCAACCGTGATGGTCATCGAGCCAGCGAGCGTTGTATTCGTGCTGTCGGAGATCGAAGTCAGGTAGCCGTTGGGATTCCCGGTGTTGATGCCGCTCAGCAACTGCTGCTGCAACAGCGAGAGCGTCGGAGATCCAAAGAGCGGCTCCGCATTATTCGAACTGTCCAGCCCCTCCTGGGCGTTCACCGCACTGACTAGCGAATTGTAGTCGCTGACCATCTGGTTGAAGGTGCTCTCCACCCCGGTGTTGTCGTTGGCGATCACTACCTGCACCTGCTCCAGGCTGTTATCCGACTCCGTCGCGCTGGGCGCAAGCAGTTGAAAGGTCACTCCGGGAATGACATCGGCAACCGTGTTCGAGGCGCTGGTGACGGCAATGCCATTCACTGTCAAATTGGCGTCCGTGCCCGTTACGGCGGAGGTATAGCCCAACGAATTGCTGGTGTCTACAACGCTGGAATTCACCGTTAGATTGCCGACGGTCCCGGCACTATTCGACACCAGTTTGAGGCTCGACGACCCATCGCTGTTCGTCACCACCGAAGCCGTAACCCCAATGCCGGTCGTCCCGTTGATGGCTCCGGCCAAGCCGGAGAGATTGTTGCTGGGCGATGTGGCTGATTGTGCCGGCACATTAACTGTATGCGCCGTGCCAGTACCCACCTGGATCTTGATCGAGCCGGTCAGCGCATCACCGGCATTGGTGATCGCGGTCAGTGTGCCGGTCGACTTCACTGCACTGTTGCCCACCGAACCGTTGTAACTCAAAGTCGTGTTGCTGGCCACAATCGAATTGTTGCTGACATTGATATTTCCATTGGCCCCGGATGTGCTCGAAACCAGGCTCAAACGCGAACCAGAGGCGTCGGTCAGCACGTTTGCGATAATCCCCAACCCGGCGGCATTGATCGTCGAGGCCAGTTCGCTCAGCGTGTTGTCGGATGAGTCCAGCGTGATGGTCAGCGCCGTTCCGCCGCCCGCCTGTAGCGTGACAGAACCGGAGAGCGTGGCAGTCGAGTCGGCAACCTCGGCCAGATACCCGCTCGAGGTCTGCGCCAGATTCGCTACCTCCACCGTGTAGGTTCCGGCAACCGCCGTGGCGTCGGCCGCCGTCAGCGTCAGCACATTGGTGTCGGAGCTGGAACCTTCCTTCTGCGCCATCACTCCCGTAAAGTCCGTCAATGAGCTTACGTCACTCGATAGGCTTGAAAACAGCGTCCCCAGACTGGAAATTACCGTATCCTGACTCTCCAGCGCGGTCAACTGTGTCTTCCATGGTGTCTCCACATTCTGAAGATTGCTCACAATCTCGGCCACCGTCGTACTCACGTCAAAGCCAGTTCCGCTGGTCGCCGATCCAAAATTCAGTCCGACTGTGCCCATCGCGCCCTCCACCTATAAGTTATGCAGCCGGAGAACCGCCCGCTGCCAGACTGGATTGGAAGAAACTCATCTAATCCGCCCGCTCGCGGTTCAGTTCCATCTGTCGCGAAATGCACTTGGGCCATACCCTTCATCGGCTTTGATGCTGCTCTGCTTTAGAGCATTTTCCGTTTATTTGTGTGGTTTTTCGACACTTCCTCCTATACACAACAGAAGGGCGCCCTTGCGGGCGCCCTTCTGTTGTAGGTAACTCTTCGCTGCTCGACTCCACCCCAACGATGAAGACCTATCGCTGGGGACCCCGGATTACTGTAGCAGCTTGGTCACCTCTTGCTGGATGCTGTTCGCCTGCGCCAGTGCGGCGATGCCGGTCTGGCTCAGAATCTCGTACTTGGACATATTGGAGGTTGCCGACGCATAATCGGTAGCCTGCACCGCGTTCTGCGCCGATTCCACGTTCTCCTGTTGGGTGCTGAGCACCTGGCTGACGGCGTTCAGTGTGTTGATCTGCGCGCCAACGTAGCCATCTTGCGCCGCCACGTCGGTGATCGCCGTGTTCAGAGTCGTCAGCGAGGCCTCGGCATCTGTCTGGTTGGACAGATCGGAAGCGCTCAGACTTACTCCAGCACCGTCCGAGTAGCTGATCGTCGCGATCCCGTTCGTTCCGCCCGAGTTGGCGCCGAACGACGCCATCGCAAGCGAGGTCTGACCGCTCGATGAATCGTAGACCGATAGGTTGCTGAGTCCGACGTTGTACGAATTCGTCTTGGCATAGCTCAGGTTGGATGTGGCCGCCTCGTCGTAGACCTGGGTATTGCCGGTGCTACCAATCTCACCAGCCGTGCCATAGGAGTTCGAAGTCAGCGTCAGATTGACGAAGTTGTCGGAAGTGGAGGTTCCAAGCGTATTGTTGCCCGTGGAGGTGATCGCCGCCGAAACCCCATAGTTGCCTGCGTTGATATAGTCCTTCAGTTGGGATACTGTCTCCCCGGAGGATATGGCAAAGCTGACCGGGGGCTGGCCGCCCACTGTGAAGTCGATCGTGCCGGCAACCACATCGCCTGCGCTGGCAAAGCTGCCCAGCGAAGCGCTGGATTCCGTGTTGCCGCTGGCCGACAATGTGTCGTGCAGCGAGTTCGTTCCCACTCCGATCGTGGTGCCGTTGTACTCGTTGGAAGTCAGAATCAGGCCCGTTCCGCCTTCCACATTGGACGCGGTGATGTTCAGCGTGCTGGTTTGTGCGTTGATCGCATTTTCCAGGTCGTTGAGCGTGTTGCCGGCTATGTTGATGATGTTGCTGTTGGCCGGCGTCGCGGTCGAGTTCATGTTGAAGGTGAGCGTGTGCGTGTTCCCCGACAAAATGACACTGCCGGTGAGCACGTCGGCGGCGTGGATGACGCCGCTGCCCAGAGCCATCGTGGTGGTTGACTCCGCGTGAAGCTGTCCAAAGTTGGGCGCCGTAATATTCTCGCCCACCGTGTCCTTCAAATTGGAGGTGACGTTAAGGGTTGTGCCCGGGTTGTTTGCCTGTATCTCCAGCGCATGGGTGGTGGCGTTGACATCAGCAGTAACCCCGAGTGTGGTGCTGTCGCTGATGGCCTGCGCCAGAGCGGCGATGTTGGTGCCGCCAATATCGCCGTTCGCGGTGCCCATGGTGAAGGTGACCGTGGTGGCCCCGTTTTGCACAGTCAGGCTGCCGGTGATTGCATCGCCGGTGCCGACGATATTGCCGGCAGTCGTATTGACTGTGGCCGAGGCATTCTGCGCCGAAACCGCGGGATTGCCTGTGCTGGAAGCGCTCAGGCTCACGCCGTATGCGTCGGTCAAGCTGCCGCCCACGGTGAGGGTGTTACCGTAGTTGGCGCCGGAGACAGCCACGTTCAGGCCTGTGGCGCCAATGGTTGCACTCAAGCCGATGCCGGCATTGTTGATCAGCGTCTTCAGATCGCCCAGAGTGGTGTGGCCGGTGGTTCCATCCATGGTAAATGTGGTCGCCGCGCCCATCCCGCTATTGGTGAGAGTGATGGTGCCCTTAACCGGATCGGTGATCTGACTCGTCCCAGCATTTCCGAAGAGCGTGCTCGCGTCCACGTTGGCGCTGCCGCCTGAGCCGCCTTGCACTGCCTCCGTGACGTTATCGGTGAGGGTATGGCCGGCGCCGGTGGACTGCACCGTCACCGCCGTGGTCGTCAAGCTGCCCGATTGCAGGAAGAGGCCACCGCTTGCCGAGTCCTCGGAAGCATAGATGTCCAGGTTGGCGCCCGTATTGGCCGTCTCGTCGTTGATCGCCTGAATCAGGCTGTTCAGCGAGTTGCCCTGAACGGTAATCGTGCCGCCATCGGCCGCCAGATTCTCAGTGCCGCCTCCCATCACAAAGGTATCCGTGATGTTGCCCTTCTCGGCGCCTGTGCCAGCCGCATCGTTGTTTTGAAGCGTAAAGGTGCCGGTGAGATTGCCATTGAGCGCGTTGATGCTGCCCCCGTCGTTCAAGCTCAGAATGCCGCCCATATACTGGGTGCCCAGGCTGTTGCTGCCCGATGCGGGCGTGGTGAATTGCGTCGCGTAGTTGTCCGTCAGACCGGTGCCGGCTACTACAACGTCGGCGCCTGCCGTGTTCTGCGTCAGAGCAACCGTGCCGTTGCTCACGTTCAACGATGCGGTAAGGCCAAGAGCCGCTTGGTCGCCGTTGATTGCTGCGACCAGGTTGCCCAGACCG
>Ga0181520_10003424_pt1 | contig 27933 bp, 36 predicted proteins | sample PEATcosm2014_Bin_29_FD_132451 | JGI IMG/M metagenome (GOLD analysis project Ga0181520, IMG submission 132451) | Peatland microbial communities from MTU Mesocosm Facility, Houghton, MI, USA - PEATcosm2014_Bin02_30_metaG | ecosystem: Environmental > Terrestrial > Soil > Wetlands > Peat | place...
CAAGCCGGGCTCGATCACGCCGCACACGAAGTTCAAGTCGAGCGTCTACGTTTTGAGCAAGGAAGAAGGCGGGCGACACACGCCGTTCTTCAAGGGCTATCGTCCGCAGTTCTATTTCCGCACGACGGACGTGACCGGTGTTGCGACGTTGCCGGCGGGCACGGAAATGGTGATGCCGGGCGACAACGTGGAGCTTGAAGTTGAACTGATTACGCCGGTGGCCATGGAGAAGGGTCTGCGCTTCGCGATTCGCGAAGGCGGCCGCACTGTGGGCGCGGGCACGATCAGCGAGATTATTGCCTAGCCGGAAGCTGGAAGCGAGTAGCTGGTTAGTAAGTTAGCGAGTTAGCGGGGGTCGAACTAACCTTCGGCCTCCTCTGACGAGGGAAAGAAACAAACCATGGTTGGACAGAGAATACGAATTCGGCTGAAGGCTTACGACTACCGGGTGCTCGATACGTCGACGGGAGAGATTGTCGATACCGCAAAGCGGACGGGCGCAACGGTAGCGGGGCCGATTCCATTGCCGACAGTCAAGAACAAGTACTGCGTGCTGCGGTCGCCGCACGTGGACAAGAAGTCGCGCGAGGCTTTTGAGATACGCACGCACAAGCGGCTGATCGACATTTTGGAGCCGACACAGCAGACGGTGGATGCGCTGATGAAGCTGGATCTGCCGGCGGGCGTGGATGTGGAGATAAAAGCGTTCGAAAAATAGCTAACAAGCGGTTAGCTAACAACCGGTCAGCTAATGAAGCGGTCAGCTAAGAGCCGGTTAGCGAAGAAGCGACGAGTTAGCAGCACCTAACAGTGACCGCGGAAATTGCGCGGGCATGATGAGGAAAGGGAAACGACAATGCCGGTGAACGGGATTTTGGGTAAGAAGATCGGTATGACGCAGGTGTTTGATGATAACGGCGAGGTGCACCCGATCACCGTGCTGCAGGCGGGGCCGTGCGTGGTGACGCAGCTGAAGACGGCGACCAAAGACGGCTACGACGCGGCGCAGATTGGGCTGGTTGAGTTTGTGAAAGCGCACAAGGTGACCAAGCCGCAGGCCGGACACTTTGCGAAGACGGGTGTGGCGCCGGTGCGGCTCGAGAAGGAAGTTGCGATTGAAGCGGCGAAGCCGGGCGCGAGCGAAGAAGCCGCGACCGATGGCGTGAAGGCCGGCGATCGCGTACTGGTGGATATCTTCTCCGACGAGAAGTACGTGGATGTGCAGGGCACCAGCAAGGGCCGAGGGTTTGCGGGCGTGGTGCGGCGCCACAATTTCGGCGGCGGTCCCAAGTCGCACGGGCACATGTTCCAGGTGCAGGGCTCGATTGGTGCATCGTCGTTTCCGTCGCGCGTGTTCCCTGGACAGAGAATGCCGGGACACATGGGAGTGGACAAGGTGACGGTGCGGAATTTGCGGATTCGCGGGATCGATCTCGATGAGAACCTGATTATGGTTGAGGGCGCAGTGCCGGGGCCGCGGGATGGTTATGTGCTGATCACGAAGGCGAAGGCTCCGCCGCGCGAGCGCCGTGGATTTGCGGGCGCGGGCACGGTGGATCCGCTGAAGGCTTCGAAGAAGGCGATGGGTAAGAAGAAATAGCTGAGCTAAGAGTGAGCGAGAAGCGAGTAAGCGGCGAGCGGACGGCGAGCAGGTCAGCGATAAGACGGTTAGCTAAAAAGCGGCAGAAAGAAACAAGACGATGGCAAACATTGACGTAGTGGATCTCGGAGGCAAGAAGGTTGGCTCGCTGGAGCTGGCCGATGAGGTCTTCGGGCAGGTAAACGAGGCGTTGTTATGGGAGGCGGTGAAACATTACCGCGCGGCACAGCGCCAGGGCACGGCTGCGACGAAGAATCGGAAACTGGTCTCCGGGTCGGGCAAGAAATTGTGGAAGCAGAAGGGCACGGGGCGGGCGCGTATCGGTTCGATCCGGTCGCCGCTGTGGCGGCATGGCGGCACGGTGCACGGGCCGGTACCTCACTCGCACGACTATGCTTTCCCGAAGAAGAAGCTGCTGGGCGCGCTGCGGTCGGCGCTGGCGGTGAAGCTGGCCGATGGGAAGCTGACGGTGGTCGAATCGCTCGAAGCGAAAGAGCCGAAGACGAAGTTGTATCGTGTCGCTCTGGACAAACTCGAAGTAACGAGGACGGCGCTGCTGGTGGAGAGCGGAACGAGTCTGGGGCCGAACCTGCAGAAGGGCGCGCGAAATCTCGCTGGCATCGATCTGATGTTGAACAACGAAGTCCATCCTTACGACCTGCTGAAGTCCGAGCGCGTGATTTTCTCGCGGCCGGCGATTGAGAAGCTGCAGGAATCCCTGAAGAAATCGGTGCCCCGGGGTCGTAAGTCAGAGTCCAGAAAGGCGGTGGCCTGATGCCGTCGACTTATACCGTTATCAAGCGGCCGATGATCACTGAGAAGGCTCTCGGCGTAAAGGAAACCGAAGGCACGCTGGTGTTCGAAGTGGCGGCCGATGCCACGAAGACCGAAGTAAAGCAGGCGGTGGAAGCGCTGTTCAAGGTGAAGGTGCGCGCGGTGCGCACGGCGAACATGGTGGGCAAAGAACGCCGCCGCGGCAAGTTTTCCGGCTATCGCGCCGACTGGAAGAAGGCCTACGTAAGGCTGAAGGCGGGCGAGAAGATGCCGGATTACGTGAATAACCTGTAAGGCAGGGATTAGGGATTAGAGGTTAGGGATTAGAAAAGTTGGAGCCGGGGGAGTTAGCCGGTGGGCAGAGAGAAGAATAACGATGCCGATTAAGACATACAGACCGATAACACCGACGCTGCGGTTTCAGACGACGCTGGTGCGGGACGAGATCACGCAGGACACGCCGTATAAGCCGCTGGTGGTGAACAAGCTGCGGACGGGCGGGCGGCGTAACTCGGGCGACCTGACGATTCGTCATCACGGCGGCGGGCACAAGCAGAAGCTGCGCCTGATCGACTTCAAGCGCGAGAAGGTTGGCGTGCCGGGCACAGTAGCGACCATCGAGTACGATCCGAACCGCTCGTCGCGGATTGCGCTGATCAACTATGCGGATGGGGAGAAGCGGTACATCCTGCAGCCGGTGGGGCTGAAGGTGGGGCAGAAGATCATGAGCGGGCCGGAGGCGGATATCCTGGTGGGGAACGCGCTGCCGCTCAGGAACATTCCTGCCGGCACCCAGGTACATAACGTCGAACTGCGGCCTGGCAAGGGCGCGCAGATGGTGCGGTCGGCTGGCTCGTCGGCGCAGTTGGTCGCGAAGGAAGGCGATTATGCGCTGCTGAAGCTGCCTTCCGGAGAAACGCGCAAAGTGCTGATCGACTGTATGGCCACGATTGGGCAGGTGGGCAACACGGATCACGAGAATATCTCGATCGGCAAAGCGGGGCGGAACCGGTGGAAGGGCATTCGGCCGACGAACCGCGGCGTGACGATGAACCCTGTGGATCATCCGCACGGCGGCGGTGAGGGAAAGACGTCGGGCGGGCGGCATCCGGTAACTCCGTGGGGGCAACCGACTCGGGGTTATAAGACGAGGAATAACAAGCGGACGGATGCGTTTATTGTTTCGCGGGGCAAGAAGTAGGGCAGCCTGTAGCCGGTAGGCTGTAGCCGGTAGCAGCGAGAAGCTGGAGTAACGAGGGATTTTCTGATGGCAAGGTCGACAAAAAAAGGCGCGTTTGTGGATGTGCATCTGATGGTGAAGATCACGACGTTGAACCAGGCGAACGATAAGAAGGTAGTTCGCACGTGGTCGCGGCGTTCGACGGTGCATCCGGACATGATTGGACACACGATCGCGGTGCACAACGGCAAGAAATTTGTGCCGGTGTATGTGACAGAAAACATGGTGGGGCACAAGCTGGGTGAATTTGCCGCCACGCGTCAGTTCAAGGGTCACTCGATGAAGGCCGCTTCGACAGAGACGGTGGCGAAGCCGCGATAAAGCAGCCAGTAGGGAGTAGCCAGTAGCCAGTAGCGAACGAAGACGAGCAGGAAGCGAGTTTGGAGCAAGGGATGGAAACGCAGACGAGGGAGTTTCGGGCTGAGGCGCGATTTCAGCGGGTATCGCCGCAGAAGGCGCGGCTGGTGCTCGATCTGATCAAGGGGCGCGGCGTCGAAGAGGCGCTGAACACGGTCGCGTTCACGAAAAAGTCGGTGGCTCCGCTGGTGGAGAAGGTGCTGCGTTCGGCGCTGCAGAACGCGAACCACCTGAGCCAGGAGCAGGGGCTGGATGTGGACATCGACAACCTGTACGTGAAGACGGCGGTGGCGAATGACGGGCCGCGGATGAAGCGGATCCGGCCGGCTCCCATGGGGCGCGCGTACCGGTATCAGCGACGGCTGTCGCACATCGCCATCTCGGTGGCGGAGCGCGCGGGGGCTGAGGGACTGGTGCATCGGGTGGAAGAGGATTCGGCGGCAGAGCCAACGAAACAGGCGGCCGTAAAGAAGACAGCGGGGAAGAAACCGGCGAAGAAAGCGGCACCGAAGAAGGCGACCGCTCATAAGCCGGCGAAGAAAGTCGCGGCGAAAAAGCCCGCGAAAAAGAAGTAGCGAGAGGATCAGGTAATTTATGGGACAGAAAGTCCATCCTTACGGATTCCGAGTTGGAATCAACAAGCCGTGGCACTCGCGCTGGTTTGCGGGAAAAGATTACAGCCGGCTGCTGATCGAAGACGTTCACCTCAAACGTGAACTCAAAGAGAAGCTGAAGGCGGCGGGCGTGAGCTCCGTTGAAGTGGAGCGGCCGGGGAACAAGCTGCGGCTGATGATTCGCACCGCGCGGCCGGGCATCGTGATCGGGCGCAAGGGTGCTGAGATCGAGAAGCTGAAGGGCGAGCTGCAGAAGCGCACGAACCGCGACGTGTTCATCGACATTCTGGAGGTGAACAAGCCGGAGCTGGACGCGCAGCTGGTGGCGGAGAACATTGCGCTGCAACTCGAAAAGCGTGTGGGCTTCCGTCGCGCGATGCGCAAGGCGGTAGATTCGGCGCTGCGGTTTGGCTGCAAGGGCATCAAGGTGCGCGTGAGCGGCCGGCTGAACGGGAACGAAATCGCGCGGTCGGAATGGTATCTGCAGGGGCGGTTGCCGCTGCACACGCTGCGGGCCGATATCGACTACGGTTTTGCCGAAGCGCACACCACCTACGGCATCATCGGTGTGAAGACGTGGATCTATCGCGGAGATATTTATCAGCAGAAGCGGCGTGAGCCGCAGACCGCGGTGGGGTCTTCCGTGTTCTAACGAACAGGCAATAGGCAAGAGGGAACAGGAATTCATTATGTTGATGCCAAAGAAAGTGAAGTACCGCAAGCAGCAGCGCGGGCGGATGTGCGGGAAGGCATGGCGCGGGAGTGAGCTGTCGTTCGGCGACTTCGGCCTGAAAGTGATGGAATGCGGTTACATCACCGACAGGCAGATCGAAGCCAGCCGCGTGGCGATGACGCGTTTCATCAAGCGCGGCGGCAAGATCTGGCTGCGGCTGTTTCCGGACAAGCCGGTGACGAAGAAGCCGGCCGAAACCCGTATGGGCAAGGGCAAGGGCGCGCCGGATCACTGGGTGGCGGTGGTGCGGCCGGGCCGGATCCTGTTCGAGATGGAAGGCGTGACGCCGGAGCTGGCGCAGGAAGCGATGCGGCTGGCGGCGCACAAGCTGCCGCTGAGGACGAAGTTTGTGCAGCGGCATGATGCCAAGGTGGCGGTAGCGGTGAAATAGATCGGGGGAGAACGACGCAGTTGGCTGAGATTGGCAAGCTGGCGGATTTTGAGATGAGGGTTGGGTCCTGGTACTGGGTCCGGCCGGAGAGAAGAGCAACGATGGAAGTGGAGAAGATACGCAACCTGAGCGATGACGAGCTGGCGCTCGAAGGGCGAAAAGCGGCGGAACAGCTGTTCCGGCTGCGGTTTCAAATGAAGCTCGGGCAGACCGAGGGCGTGAAGAAGCTGCGCGAGCTGAAGACGGATGTGGCGCGGATCAACACCATCGTGCGCGAGCGCGAGTTGGGGATTCACTCGCTGGTGGCGCCGAAGCGCCATGCCGAGGCAGCGGCTGAGGCGGAGACCAGCGAGCCGGCGAAGCACGCGAACAAGAAGGTTGCAAAGCCGGCGAAGAAGAAGCCCGCGAAGAAGGCGGCGACGGCGCACAAGGCGAGCGGAAGGTCGGCGGCGGCGCGGAAGTCGGCGGCGAAGCCTTCGGCGATCAAGAAGAAGGCTGCACGGTCGAGCAGCGTGAAGAAGGGTTAACGAGATGAGCGCAACGGAAAGCAGGACGGCAAGCACGGCGGCGGGAACAAAACCCGCATCGCGTCGCAACGAGAAGGTTGGTCAGGTGGTCTCGACGAAGATGCAGAAGACCATCGTCGTCGAGGTCGAGATGCGGAAGGCGCACGCGAAGTACAAGCGCATTGTACGGTCGACGAGGAAGTTCTACGCGCACGATGAGCAGAACACGGCTCGGTTAGGCGATGTGGTGCGCATCCGGGAGACGCGGCCCCTGAGCAAGCTGAAGCGGTGGAACCTCGAAGAAATTGTGCGGCTGTCGGCGCTGGCGCAGGTGCAGGAAGCCGAGGCGGCTGCGGGGATTTCGGCAGAAGTGTAACTGGCTTTGTAACTAACCCCTAAGCCAGAATCGGGCTGGGTTGTAAGTCGAGATCGCGGCTTGACCAACAAAGACCGCGACGAGAAGGAGAGATGGCCATGGCAGTGCAGATGAGAACGATGCTCGAGGTCGCCGACAATTCCGGCGCACGCAAGCTGCAGATGATTTTGCCTCTGGGTGGATCGAGCGGTTCGAAAGCCGGATTGGGCGACGTGATCACCGCGGCTGTGAAGGAAGCTTCGCCAGACGGGCAGGTGAAGAAGGGCAAAGTAGTGAAGGCGGTGGTGGTGAGGACGCGCAAGGAAACGCGGCGGCGGGACGGGACGTATATCCGTTTCGACACCAACGCGGCGGTGCTGATTAACGACGTGGGCGAGCCGGTGGGGACGCGCGTGTTTGGCCCAGTGGCGCGCGAGTTGCGCGAAAAGAAGTTTTTGAAAATTGTGAGCCTTGCGCCTGAAGTACTTTGAACTTCAGGTAGCAGGTAGCAGGTAGCAGGAAGCTGGAAGCTGGTAGTGAAGGCAGAAACAAAAGGACAGAGTTATGGCGAGTTTGAATATTCAGCGGAACGACACGGTGCAGGTGATTTCCGGCAGCGATCGCGACAAGAAGGGCCGGGTGCTGCGCGTGTTTCCGGACACGGGGCGGATCCTGGTGGAGCACGTGCATGTGGTGAAGAAGCACGTGAAGGAGAATCCGCAGAAGCGGGTGAAGGGCGGGATCGCGGAGCAGGAGTTGCCCGTACACCGGTCGAACGTGATGCTGGTATGCCCGAATTGCAACCAGCCGACAAGGGTGGGGCACAAGCTCGAAGGCAAAACGAACGTGAGGATTTGCAAAAAGTGTGGCGGAACGATTGCCGCGAAGAGCAAGAAGTAGGAAGCAGGAAGCTGGAAGGAAGAAGCGGTAAGCGAGAAGTCCGGGGTCGAAAGAGAGAAGTTACAACCTACAGGCTTCCGACTTCCAGCTCGGAGAGAAGAGAAACGGAAATGGCAGCGAGACTGAAAGAGAAGTATCACAAGGAAATCAAGGGCGCGCTTCAGAAGGAACTGGGCCTCGAAAACCCGATGGCGGTGCCGCGTCTGGAAAAGATCGTGCTGAACATGGGGCTGGGCGAGGCGACGCAGAACTCGAAGATGCTGGACCCGCTGAGCGCAGACCTGGCGTCGATCGCCGGGCAGAAGCCGGTGACCACGAAGGCGAAGAAGTCGATTGCGGCGTTCAAGGTGCGCGAGAACATGCCCATCGGGGCGATGGTGACGCTGCGCGGCGACACGATGTACGAGTTTCTGGACCGGCTGATTTCAGTGGCGCTGCCGCGGGTGCGCGATTTTCGCGGCGTGTCGACGAAGAGTTTTGACGGGCGCGGCAACTACACGCTCGGAATTCGCGATCAGCTGATCTTTCCGGAGATCGACTACGCGAAGGTGGACAAGCTGAAGGGCATGAACATCACGATAGTGACGTCGGCTCTCGACGATAACTCGGCGCGCGCACTGCTGCGGCAGTTCGGGATGCCGTTCAGGGCGACAGCGTAAGCGAGGATTGGGACGAATATGGCAACGACTGCAAAACGAGTGAAGGACGCAAGGAAGCCGAAGTTCAAGAGTCGGCAACACAACCGCTGCCAGCTGTGCGGAAGGCCGCGGGCGTTCCTGCGGAAGTTTGGTGTCTGCCGGCTGTGCTTCAGAGGGCTGGCGTTGAAGGGCGAGATTCCTGGCGTAGTCAAGTCGAGTTGGTGACGCTGGCCGCGTCAGGCGGGCGCGCTCCTCACGGAGCGCAAAAACAGATTCGGTTCTGAGCCGTGAGGCGCCGGATTAGAAGAAGAGCATTTCCGCGGGTTCTCTGCTTGCGGTGAGCAGGATGAGCAGAGCGAACGGGGAATGAAGGAGAAACGATGAGTTTGACCGATCCGGTAGCGGATTTTCTGACGCGGATTCGTAATTCGATTCGCGCGCGTCATCAAAAGCTGGATGTTCCGGCCTCGAAGCTGAAGGCCGAGATTGCCCGCATTCTGAAGGAAGAGGGTTACATCTCGAACTTCAAGACGACGGAAGAGAACGGGCGCGCTGTGCTGCGGGTGTATCTGAAATACGGCGCCAACAACGAAGCGGCGATTCGCGACCTCGAGCGAATTTCGCGGCCAGGCTGCCGCGTCTACATTGGCCGCGATGAGATTAAGCGCGTGCAGGGCGGACTGGGCATCAGCATCATGACGACGCCGAAGGGCGTGATGACGGGTCGCCAGGCGCGCAGGGAAGGCGTAGGCGGCGAGGTTTTGTGCGAGATCTGGTAGAAGCAGCTATTAGCTATTAGCTATTAGCTATTAGCTATCAGCTATCAGCTGTTAGCTTCCATCCTCTTCGGACGATGGGGCGTGGTACGAGGTGAAGTTTGGCCGATTAGCGAATAGCTAAAGGCTGGGAGCTAAAGGCTGCCGGGCCATGGTCCGGCAAGGCTGCAGTGGAACGGCGGAACGCAAGGGATGCCGGGACTCGCAAGCCAAAGAGGATTGAAGATGTCGAGGATTGGGAAAAAGCCGATACCCCTACCGCAGGGCGTGAAGTACCAGGTGCACGGCAACGTGGTGACCGTCGAGGGGCCGAAGGGCAAGCTGGAGCAGTCGATACCAGCCGGCATCAAGCTGGAGACCGAGGACGGGCACATCAACGCGGTGCGGGAGAACGATTCGCAGGCGGCGATTCATGGTCTGACGCGGGCGCTGATTGCGAATGCTGTGGATGGCGTGACGAAGGGGTGGTCGAAGGAACTGGACATCGTCGGGATCGGCTACCGTGCGGAGCTGAAAGGCAAGAACACGGTGGTGTTCACGCTGGGCTATTCGCACCCGATCGAATTTCCTTTGCCGACTGGGATCGCGGCGACGATCGATCCGAAGCAGACGAAGGTGACAGTCAGCGGCATCGATCGCCAGAAGGTTGGGCAGGTGGCAGCAGATATGCGTTCGCTGCGCAAGCCCGATCCATACAAGAACAAGGGTGTGCGCTATTCCGATGAACGGCTGAAGAAGAAGGTTGGGAAGACGGGCGCGAAGTAGCTATTAGCTGCTAGCTATTGGCTGTTGGCTAAGGCAGTGCAGATTGGAAGAGTCGCAGCTAGAGGCTAAGAGCTAGTAGCTAAAAGCTGCAGTAAAGACCGAACGGGGTCGCAGGGCGGCTCCGCTATTAGGAAGGAAGAGACGAGATGATTCCGCTAAGAAAGAGAAACGCGATTCGGCAGCGCGTGCACACGCGCATTCGCCGCAAGATGGTGGGAACGGCGGAACGGCCGCGGCTGAATATTTACCGGTCGCTGAACCATATCTATGCGCAGGTGATCGATGATGCGGAGGGCGTGACGCTGGTTTCGGCGTCGACCGTGGCGGCGAAGGCGAAGACCGGCGGGAACGTCGCGGCCGCGAAGGAGATTGGGAAGCTGATTGCCGAGCGCGCGAAGGAGAAGGGCATCAGCAAAGTGGTGTTCGATCGCGGCGGGTATCTGTATCACGGGCGCGTGAAGGCGCTGGCGGATGCGGCGCGCGAGGCGGGACTGGAGTTTTAGAAGCAGAGTTTAGAGTTTAGGGATTAGGGATTAGAAAAACAGTCGAGCCGGCAAAGAGCCGCTTTCTAAACTCTAAACTCTGATCCCTAACCCCTGCATTGAAGGGAAGCGAATGGCGATATTGAAGAAAAAACTGGATTCGGGAAGTTTCAATCTGAAGGATCAGGTAGTGGCGATCAACCGCGTGACCAAGGTCGTGAAGGGCGGCAAGAACATGTCCTTTGCCGCTTTGGTGGTGGTGGGCGATCCGGGTGCGGGCGTGGTGGGTTACGGCTCGGGCAAGGCGCGCGAAGTTCCACAGGCAATTCGCAAGGGCATCGAGGCGGCGAAGAAGAATCTGGTGCGCGTGAACCTGACCCAGACCTCGATTCCGCACCAGGTGCTGGGACGGTACGGGTCGGGGCAGGTGCTGCTGAAGCCGGCTCCGGAGGGCACGGGCGTGATTGCGGGCGGCGCGGTGCGCGCGGTGATGACGTCGGTAGGCGTGCAGAATGTGCTGACGAAGAGCCTGGGCACGGCCAATCCGCACAACGTGATTAAGGCAACGTTCGATGCGCTGGTGCAGCTGCGCGATAAGGCCGAGGTAGCCGCCATGCGCGGCAAGACGGCGCAGGAGATCTAGACCATGGCAGAGACGAAGAAGGAAACGAAGACGCCGGAGACTAAGGCTGGGGCCAAAGGTGCGGCTAAGGCAACACCGGCGAAGGCCGCGGCGAAGGCGACGATTCGGATCCAGTATTTCCGGTCGAAGATTCAGGCGCCGGTGAAGCACAAGCTGGTGATCAAGGGCCTGGGTTTCACGCGGCTGAACCAGATTGTGGTGCGGGAAGACACGCCTTCGATTCGCGGAATGGTGAAGACGGTTCCACATCTGGTGAGGATTGTTAGTTAGTCTCCAGTCCCCAGTCGTCGGTCCCCAGTGCTGCTGGTGTGCGGATTGATCGACTGGAGACTGGCAACTGAGGACTGACAACATAACATGCGAGTCGGGCGGTGAAATTCCGGGCCGGCGTTGAGCGAGGACAGAAATGAACTTATCGAATTTGCGGGCGCCGAAGAAAGCGAACAGAAACAAGAAGCGCATCGGGCGCGGCATGGGGTCCGGGACCGGCAAGACGTCGGGACGCGGGCACAAGGGGCAGGGATCGCGGTCGGGCTCGAGCCTGATGCGTGGCTTTGAAGGCGGCCAGATGCCGCTGCACCGGCGGGTGCCGAAGCGCGGCTTCACGAACATTTTCCGCACCGAGTACGCGGTGGTGAACCTGGATCGGCTGGCGGAGCTGGGCGAGAAGGAGCTGACGCTGGAGAAGTTCACCGAGCTGGGTCTGGTGAAGAAGCGTGACGGGCTGATCAAGGTTCTGGGCGACGGCGAGCTGAAGGTGGCCGTGACCGTGCATGCGCACAAGTTTTCGAAGTCGGCCGAGGAGAAGATCGTGAAGGCCGGCGGCAAGGCGATTGTGATTGGCGGAGAGGTTACGGCGAAGCCTAAGGGAAAGCTCAAGAAAAAATAGCCGGTAGGCGGTAGCCTGTAGCCGGTAGTCAGCTGGGAGCCCGCAGCTGGAAGGAAGCCGGAAGCAGGAAGCCTGTCGCCGGTGGTAATGGGATGGAGTGCGGGAACGCCAGGAGCCTGGAAAGCTCAGAGGTAGAATGAGGTCACCAATTCATGTTTGAGAAGTTTCTGAATATCTTCCGCGTCCCCGACCTGCGCAGGCGTGTCCTGTTTACCCTTGGCATTCTGGCGGTGTACCGGCTGGGTGCGCATATTACGACGCCGGGCGTGAATGTCGCCGCACTGGAAAACTTCTTCAATAACCAGGCTGGCTCGTCGCTGGGCCTCGTCGATCTGTTCAGCGGCGGCAACCTGCGGCGGCTGACGGTGTTCGCGCTGGGCATCATGCCGTACATCACGGCGTCGATTATCTTCCAGTTGCTGACGGTGGTGTATGAGCCGCTGGCCAAGCTGCAGAAGGAAGGCGAGCTGGGGCGGCGGAAGATCACGCAGTGAACGCGGTATGTGACCGTGCTGCTGGGCATCGTCCAATCCACGGCGATCGCGATTGCGCTGCGCAGCTCGTCCGGTGGCCTGGTGCTGAATCCAGGATTCAGCTTTGTCGTGATGACGGTGATTACGCTGACCGCGGGCACCACGTTCATCATGTGGCTCGGCGAACAGATTACGGAGCGCGGTATTGGCAACGGGATGAGCCTGCTGATTTTTGCGGGCATCGTAGTGGGTTTGCCGCGCGGCATCGCGGATCTGGTCGCTACGGCGAGGGCGGAGCGGTTCGGCATTTTCACGGTTCCGTTGCTGATCTTTCTGGTGGCGGCGATGGTGGCCATCGTGGCGTTCATCGTGTTTGTAGAACGCAGCGAGCGGCGGATTCCGGTGCAGTATGCGAAACGCATTGTGGGACGGCGGCTGATGGGCGGGCAGTCCACGCACCTGCCGCTGAAGGTGAACTCCGGCGGCGTGATGCCGATTATCTTTGCCGCGTCGGTATTGTCGGCGCCAATGCTGTTTGGGCAGGCGGCGTTTGTGAAGAACAGCGCGTGGCTGTCGCGGACTTTCGATGCGCTGCGCGCGGGCGAGCCGGCCTACGAGTTGCTGTACATGATCTCGATTGTGTTTTTCGCGTACTTCTATATCTCGATCGTGTTCCGGCCGGACGATATCGCCGATAACATGCGCAAGTACGGCGGATTTATACCCGGGATTCGCCCCGGGCGGCGGACATCGGACTACGTGAATGCAATTCTGACGCGCCTCACGCTGGTTGGGGCGATTTATTTGATTATTGTGGCGATTATTCCGCAGCTGATGATCAGCGGCATTCACTTGAATCATTTGTGGCTGATCGGGAGCTGGTTTGAGAGCCTGCCGTCGTGGATGACGAACGGCATGGGCTTTAATTTTTATTTTGGAGGCACATCGCTGCTGATCGTAGTCGGCGTGGCGATGGACACCGTGAATCAAATCGAGTCGCAGCTGATCATGCGGCACTATGAGGGATTCTCCCCGAAGAGCGGGAGGATCCGCGGAAGGCGGGCCTGGTAATGACGTTGGCAGCAGTGGATGTGCACGTGGAAGCGAAGGGGTCGTTCGAAGTGAAACCTGGACCGATTCTGCTGATGGGAGCACCGGGAGTTGGCAAGGGAACCCAGGCGAAAGAGCTGGCAGCGAAGTGGGGGATTCCGCAGATTTCGACGGGCGATCTGCTGCGCTACAACCGGGATCACGGGACGCCGCTGGGCCTGAAGGCGAAGGCGGTCATGGCCGAGGGGCATCTGGTGCCCGACGAGCTGGTGAACGAGATGGTGGCGGAGCGGCTGAAGCAGCCGGACATCGCCAACGGATACATTCTGGACGGATTTCCGCGGACGCTGGGACAGGCGAAGTGGCTCGACAAGCACATTGGAGCGGCGGATTCGAAAGGCGGGAGCGCGCTGCCGGTGATTGCCGTGAGTATCCAGGTCGGATACAATGAATTACTGCGCCGTATTACGGGCCGGCGCACCTGCCCAGTCTGCGGAACGATTTACAACATCTATCTGCAGCCGCCCAAGGTGGATGAGAAGTGCGACCGGGACGGCACACCTTTGGTGCGGCGCTCAGACGATACTGAGGAAGTTTTCAGGGAGCGAATGCGAACGTACGAGTCGCAGACGGCTCCGGTTGTGGAGCATTACCGTGCCCTGGGGCGGTTTGAAGAAGTGGATGGCAACCAGGCGGTGAGCGCAGTAGCGGCGGGCGTGGAAGCGGCGGTCGAACGGCTGCGGAGTGCGGGCGCGAAGGCTGCTGGCACGGAAACAAAGACGAAGTAGAGACGAGTTTAAGGATAACGATTGTCGAAGGAAGACGCGATTGAGGTCATGGCAACGGTACTTGAAACGTTGCCGAACGCAATGTTTAAGGTGAAGCTCGAGAGCAGCGGCGGGCACGAGGTGCTGGCGCATGTCTCGGGAAGGATGAGGAAGAACTTCATCCGTATTTTGCCTGGAGACCGTGTGGCGGTGGAGTTGAGTCCGTACGATTTGAATCGCGGACGGATTGTGTATCGGTATAAGTAGCTCTTAGCTGTCAGCTACTAGCTTTTAGCCGCGGCGCCGGTCGATCCTGCTCGCGGCGCAACGAAACGAGCTAATAGCTAAAGGCTAGAAGCTGAGGAGCTGAGGGTCTTATGAAGGTTAGGGCATCGGTTAAGAAGATTTGCGACAAGTGCAAGGTCATCCATCGCCGCGGTGTGGTGCGGGTGATCTGCGAGAACCAGAAGCATAAGCAGCGGCAGGGATAAAGCAGCTGGAAGTCGGAAGCCAGAAGCAGGAAGCTGTGGTTTGAAGCTTCCAGCTTCCTGCTTTCAGCTCATTCGAGAGCTGGGCTTCTTGAGCCTTAATCAAGAAGCTGGGGCTAGTTAGCCGAGGTCAGGCTTGCGATGAACCCCGAGATGGACTCAGGCTCTCAAAACTCCGGTACGAGGTTCGGCCGGAATAACCGCTCCGGGCAGTTATCCGGGGCACGATGAAGGAAACGGTATGGCACGCATAGCAGGCGTCGATCTGCCGCGCAACAAGCAGGCAAGGATCGGGCTGACGTACATTTTCGGGATTGGCAACTCGCGGGCGCTGAAGATTCTGGGCGTGGCGCACGTCGATCCGTTCAAGAAGGTTCAGGATCTCGGCGAAGACGAGGTCAATCGCATCCGCCAGGTGATCGAAGAGCAGGGCGATGTGGAAGGCGATCTCCGCAAGGATACCGCCATGCACATCAAGCGGCTGATCGACATCCAGTCGTATCGCGGGCAGCGGCATCGGCGCGGTTTGCCGGTACGCGGGCAGCGTACACACACCAACGCGCGCACCCGCAAGGGACCGCGCAAGGGCACGGTGGCGAACAAGAAGAAAGCGAGCGCGAAGACCTAATGGCGGATCAGAAACCAGCAAAAGCCGCGACTGGCAAGGCCGCGCGGAACAAGAAGTTCAAGAAGCGCGAGCGCAAGAATGTGCCGTTTGGCCTGGTGCACATTCAGGCCTCGTTCAACAACACCATCGTGACCATCACCGATCAGCAGGGCAACACGCTGTCGTGGAAGAGCTCGGGCTCGCTTGGGTTTCGCGGGTCGCGTAAGGGCACTCCGTTCGCGGCACAGCAGGCAGCGATGAACGCGGCCAACATGGCGCGGGATCACGGCGTGCGTTCGGTGGATGTACGGGTGAGCGGGCCGGGTTCGGGCCGTGAGTCCGCGGTCCGAGCCCTGGCTGCGGCGGGAATTGATGTCCGGTCGATTCGGGACGTCACGCCGATTCCGCACAATGGGTGCAGGCCGCCGAAGCGTCGGCGTGTGTAGTTGAGGACTGGGTCCATGTTGCATGTTGAAACCGATGGCGACGGCGATCAGGTCTTCATTCACATGGATCAAGCAGGTGTTGTCCAGCTCAAGACGATCCTGGAAGCATACGAGGATCGTCCTGAGTCCCCGGAACACGATCATCTGATGTCGCCAAGTTGGGGCGGGGGCGAGCTGGAAGAAGAAATCGATGCGGCTAAGAAGGACAGCGATCATGGCGCGAATCGTACGGTTCACCATGTAGAGCTGTACTTCTGGCCAGCAGGTAGCTAGAGCTGCCTGTTATACTTAACGATGGACCGGGACGAAGGATTCTTATCCGTAAACCGGTCGGCCTCTGAACTAAGGAGAATGCATTGGCACGTTATACAGGGCCTGTCTGCCGGTTGTGCCGGCGAGAAGGCATGAAGCTGTTCCTGAAGGGCGCGAAGTGTTTCACGGACAAGTGCCCGATCGAGAAACGCAATTTTGCCCCCGGCCAGCACGGCCGCGATCGCAAGGCGAAGATCGTGGGTTACGGTCTGCAGCTGCGTGAGAAGCAGAAGGCGCGCCGCATCTACTTTGCCCTCGAAGGGCAGTTCCGCGCTTATTACGAGAAGGCTGCGCGCACGCCCGGCGTCACCGGCGAGTTGCTGCTGCAGCAGCTTGAACGTCGTCTGGACAACGTGACTTTCCGGCTCGGTTTTGCCAGCTCGCGGCGCCAGGCACGGCAGCTGGTTCGCCACGGACACGTTGAGGTTAACGGGCGCAAGGTGAACATTCCCTCCTTCCAGGTGGGTGTGGGCGACGAGATCAAGATTCGTCCCAACAGCGAGAAGATGACGGTGGTGGAGAGTTCGCGGGAGTTTGCGAGCCATCAGCCGGCGCCAACATGGCTGTCGACGGATCAGAATAGTTTGAGCGGCAAGGTGCTTTCTCTTCCGAAGAGGGAAGATATTAACTTGCCGGTGAATGAGCAGCTGATTGTGGAGTTGTATAGCAAATAAGCCTGTAGCCCGTAGCCGGTTGCGGGTAGCTTGTTCGTACCGGTTCAACAGATGTGGTAATCGAGTTTGAAGTTAGCAGGAGGCTGGAAGCGGGAAGCCAGCAGCGGGTTGCGAGCAGTGAAGCTACCGGCTACGGGCAACAGGCTACCGGCTGCATTTAAATCAATCACGGAGTGAAACGGCACAGCCGCTGCAAAATGCTTCGCGGCGCTCGCTGTGCGGAGATAACAACATGCTTTGGAGAGGATTTCAAAAACCGAAGCGTCTGGCGGTAGAGACCGAGACGCTGACTGAGAAGTACGGCAAGTTCAGCGCGCAGCCATTTGAGCGCGGATTTGGCACCACGGTTGGCAACGCATTGCGTCGGACATTGCTGTCTTCTATCGAAGGCGCGGCGGTGACGGCGGTCCGCATCGAGGGAGTTCTGCACGAGTTCCAGTCGATCACGGGCGTGGTGGAAGATGCGACCGACATTCTGCTGAACCTGAAGCAGATTCCGTTCAAGCTGAACGGAGACGGGCCGAAGGCGCTGTACCTGAACGCGGAACAGCCTGGAGTGGTGACCGCCGGCATGATTGAAGCCGACGGCGACGTTGAAATTCTCGACAAGGATGTCTATATCGCCACCGTCAGCGAAGGCGGGCGGCTCAGCATGGAGATGCGGCTGAAGCGCGGCCGCGGGTACGTCTCCGCCGACAAGAACTTCGATTCGGATCTGGGCATCGGATTTATTCCGGTGGACTCCGTGCACTCGCCGGTGCGCAAGGTGAACTTCACGGTGGATGCGGCGCGTTTGGGCCAGATCACGGACTATGACAAGCTGACGCTGGAAGTGTGGACCAACGGCTCGGTGCTGCCGGCGGACTCGATTGGCCTGGCGGCGAAGCTGCTCAAGGATCATATGAGCATCTTCATCAACTTCGAGGAAGAGATCGAAGCGGAAGGGCTGGCGGAAGAAGGCCGTGTTCAGCTGAAGAACGAGAACCTGAACCGGAGCGTCGAAGAGCTGGAGCTGAGCGTGCGCAGTTACAACTGCCTGAAGAACGCGAACATTCAGACCATCGGCGAGCTGGTGCAGAAGACCGAAGCCGAGATGCTGAAGACGAAGAATTTCGGGCGGAAGTCGCTGAACGAGATCAAGGAAATCCTGGCGCAGATGGGCTTGTCGCTGGGCATGCGAATCGACGAGCAGGGCAATGCGGTCCCCGGGCCGACGAGTGTGTTGCCGGCCGCGCAGCTTGCCGCCAGCTACAGCCGGTTCGATGACGACGAGGACGATGGACTGGATTCGGATTTGCCGATTCAGCCCGAGACCGAAAACTTCTAACGGCAGGGATTAGAGTTTAGGGGTTAGGGATTAGAAAACCTAACCCTTAAGCTCCCCGAAGAGTTCGAGACGAAATTCAGATTGTTCAGATAGAGAGACTACGATGCGTCATCGCAATGCGGGATACAAACTGGGACGGAACACGAGCCATCGCCGCGCGCTGCTGCGGAATCTGGTGACGTCCATTCTGTTGGAGGACCGGGTCGAGACCACGGTGGCGAAGGCGAAAGCTGCACGGCCGCACGTGGAGAAGCTGATCACGCTGGGCAAGAAGGGCGACCTTCATGCGCGGCGGCAGGCTCTGTCGTATTTGCAGACGGGCGAGGCGGTCACGCGGCTGTTCGACACGGTGGCGCCCAGGTATGGCGACCGCAACGGCGGCTATTTGCGGATTATTCGCTCCGGATTCCAGAAGGGCGACGGCGCGGAGAAGGTGTTCATCGAGTTGGTCGACGCGGAGCAGGTGCTGGACGAGAAGCGCCAGAAGCGTGCCGAGGCTCGGGCGAAGCGCCGCGAGGAAATGCAGAAGACCATGGCCGAGAGCGAGAAGGCTGAGGGCGGGGAAGAGAAGGCTGATTAGCTGAGAAGCGGTCAGCTAAAAACCGGTCAGCTAAGGGCCGGTCAGCCAAAGATACGGTTAGCGGAAATTAGGCGCATCCCGATTGGGGTGCGCTTTTTCTGTTTGGGGAGCTATCGGGGAGCAGCGTCTCTGGCGGGATCATTGGCGCAAACCGCTTGTCCAGGATGGAGGCGGAGAATGGGTGTCCGAGGCCACCGACCAGTCTTCCAGCTTTCGTCCTGAATGCGTGTCGTAGAGCAGGAAATGTGGAATGGCCTCTCCGTGGGTCGGGCCGATGGAGAGGGCGACCTGTTCGCCGTCACCGAGAAAGTACCAGTCGTAGATCATCTGGGGTTGGGAAAACACGAACTTCCTGCTGCGGGCGATGACGACCAGGCGAGTTGGGATGGGGTAGGAGGTGCAGCAGTTATCCTGCTTCACAAGCCAGCCCACGGTGCGGCCATCGGACGCGACCTTGAGAGAGTCGACGGCGGCCTGACCGGGTTCCTTTGCGATCGCTCGGTCGCCGCCATTCCTCTCCACATGGGCGAGGCCGTCGGTACCGATGAATGCCCTCGTTATTCGGGCTGGCTGGGAAAGCGCGGGGCAGATCGCGAGGAGCGAAAGAGCGACTGCGCCGACGGGGACCAGGAGTACCCGCATATGGTGGAGGGTACGCCCTGGGATCGAGCGAGACGAAGCTTCGCGGGGCTGGTAAGCTAGCTGCACCATGATGAGCATACAGGCGGGGAAGCGCGTGTTGGACAGCCTGGGACTGTACGGGCGGACGAAGCGCGATCCACGGACGGTCGAGGAGGAAGAGGCGCGCGCGATCCAGACTGCGTTGCTGCCTGCCGATACGCCGCAGCTTGCGGGGTTCGAGATCGCGTGCTCATGGAAGCCGTCGGCCGAGGTTAGCGGCGACTACCTGGATGTGTTTCCCCTGGCCGGGGAAGGCATGGCTCTGTGCATTGCGGATGTGGCGGGCAAGGGCCTGGCGGCCGTGAACCTGATGCGGGAGCTGGGGGGTGCGGTGCATCAGTTCGCGCCGGACGCGACGTCGCCGGCGCAGTTGTGCACGGAGGTGAATCAGGCGCTGTGCAAGCCGGGGCCGCAAACGCGCTACGTGACGATGTTCTACGGGATGCTCCAGGGCCAGGAAAAGCGGTTGCGCTTCGAAAGCGCGGGGCATTGCCTGCCGCTGCTGGTGCGTGGCGACGGCAGCATCTGGTTTCCGGCAAGTTTCAGCGGCGTGATTGGCATCTTTTCACACTGGCTTTATCAGAATCAGGAAGTGCAGCTACGGTCCGGCGACTGCCTGCTGCTGATCACCGATGGGATTCTGCAGGCAGAGAACCGGCGGCGCGAGGAGTTCGGCTACCAGCGGCTGATTGCGGCGGTGGAGGGCGGGCGCGCTCGCAGCGCTGAGAGTCTTGGGCAGGAGATTCTGGCGCAGGTGACGAAATTCTGCGGCGGCAAGCTGCAGGATGATGCTTCGCTGATTGTGGTCCGGGCGAAGTAGATGAGCAGCTTTACTGGGTTGCTGAGGACTGACGCGCTTCGAGCCTGGTGAGACCGCGGTCGATGTCCAGTTTGTTGTCGACGGCCTGGATCTGCTTGCTGAGGGAGTCGAGCTTCACCTCGACAGAGGCGAACTTCACGTCCATCCCTTCGAACCTGACGTCCATCACCTTCTCGATGGCGTCGAGGCGTGCCGAAATGATGCGCGGCTCGGGCGCCAGAAAATCCTGAATCGCCTTGCGGACCTCTTCGACCGCGCTCATAGATTCCATTCTCACGGGGCGCCAGAGCGTCAATGCAAATCGACGAAACATCCTCCCCAATAGTACCGCGCGTTCGCCAGAGCGATTCAGCGCTGCTGGACTTCCACCGCGGACGATAATGCGAGTGTTTTTTGTCCGGTGACCTGCACCTGGATCCCACTGGCGAGATACGGTGCGGTGACGTCCGGGCGGGCCCATTCGAGGGTCCAGCCGTTGTCGATGGCGACCAGCGTATAGGTTCCGGGAACAACGCGGTTCAGCGTGAAGCTGCCGTCGGTGTTCGACTGATCGCGACGGTAGAGATCGGGGCTGGCGTTGCGGTTGTGCGGGACGAGGAGAATCATCACGCCCCCGGCGGCTTTGCCGTCGCGATTGGTGAAACCGGTGACGGTGGTTGTTCCGGTAGCCAGGGTTGCCGCGATCATGACAGGCTCAGAGGCCACCGTGATTCGATTGCCCTGGGATTGCGCGCCGGCGACGGCGATCTGTGCGATGGCAAGCGCGGGACCGGGAGCGTGGACCTGAAAATCGTATGCGCCGGGCGCGATGGAGTGTAGTTGAAAAGTGCTGTCGGGTTCGATACGGACGGGGTTGACGGGAGAGCCGCCACTCGCGGGCGTGAGCCCAGCGGTCGCACGATCCGGCAGCTTTTCTCCGGAGATCATAGCCAGCTTCCCGGAGACATCGACGCCCCCTGCGGAGGCTGCGGCGAAATCCACGACCTGATCATTCGTGAGGTCAACGCTGGCAAGGCGGTTGCCTTCCCCCTGCTGCCCAAACTGACGGAGCATGTAGTGGCCCGGCGCAATGCCGCTTAGGTTGGCGACGACCGCGCCGTTTTTGGCCGTTGTCATGAACTGCGTGGCCTGCTGATACTCTTCGGTGCCGAAGACATCCTGGACCAGCTGCGGCATCGGAATGCCGCGATTCTCGCCGGGTTGCTGCAGGCGGATCTGGATGTTGATGGCGGGGACGGCGTGGAGGGAGAGATTGGCCTCGACGTGGTCGCCTGCATTGACGGAGAGCGCTGTGGCCGAGTCGGAATCGATGGCGTTTTCGTAGAAGGTGGTGGAGTAGGCGACGTCGAGGGGCGAGCGCGGCTGCTGATCGGCGGGCAGAGCGTTGCCGCTGTCGTCGGTTTTGGGCCCGGGATGGAACGCGAACCAGGGCGATGCCGCGACGGACACAAAGTAGGTGCCGGCGCGGAGGCGCGTGAACTCGTAACCGCCGGTGTCATCGGCGATGTCGTTGCCGGCGCCGACGATTTTGCTTTCGCCATTGCGCTGATCCTGCCGAAAGAGATGCACCTGAGCGCCGCCGATCGGCTCGCCGGACTCATCGGTGATATCGCCGCCGATGATTGCCGTGGGAAGCAGTTCGAGACGTAGGCCTTCGGTGTTGAGGTTCGCCCCGGTGACGATGCCGGTGTAGAAACCATCGTGGTCCTGATAGCCGGCGGCAATATAACCGCGGCGCGAAGCTTCCAGACGGTACTTGCCGGCCTGCAGATGATCGAAGCGAAACCTGCCGTTCTCGGTGGTGACGGATTCGGCGATGGGGGCGCCGCGCTGTCCGACCGCGGAGAGCGTGACTTCAGCGCGGTCGAGCGGCGTACCGGTGGTTGCGCTGATGACGATGCCACTGATGACGAAGGATGCTGGGCCGGAGAGATGAGACGCCTGCTCCGCAGTGCCGGAGGGCGGCGGTGCTGCCTGTACTTCAGGCGGCGGGGGTGGCGGCGGAGGTGCGACAACTTGCGCTGCGAGGGCAGATGAGAAGCCGAGCAGCAAGGAAGTTGCGAGGGCTTGGAATCGCCGGGCAGTTCGGATCACTCGACAGCTTGCGGAGAAAAGTTCCCGGTAAGAAGAAAGATCTTCCTCGGCGGCTAAAGCCGAAGTTATATTGCAGTTCTTATGGCACAGCTGAAGCTGTGCCCCTTCAAAGCGGCCGAGTTTTTCTGCAAACTGACGGGTCATTCTGTAACCGCCGTAGTTACATGAACGACGTCGAGGTCAACGCTGGCGGTTCCACCGGGATCGACGGTGACGGTTTGGCCCCTTCCGGCCCACGCGGCTAGTCCTTCGGCGGAGTGGAAGTCGATATCCTGGGGCACATCGCAGGCCACGACGCGATAGGAGCCAGGAGCGAGATTCGGAATGAGGAACTGACCGCCGGCCTGAACGGATCCCTCAGGGAGAGTGGCGGCAGTGGAGAACAGGGGGATGGCATAGATCCAGACCTGGGGCCGCTCGCCGGAGGCGGGGATGGGTGCGGAGGCCGCGGCAGTTTCGATGGCGATTTGTCCGGTGATGGTGCCTGTGTCGTTGCGGAGGGTGATCTCGACGGGAGACGGCGTGCTGCCGGGAACGACGACGAGCGGGTTGCTGCCGAGGTCGACGCCGCCGCTGGTGATGGAGCTGACGTACGCGGGCGGAAACGCCTGGGCCTCAACCCAGAAGCGGCCTGGTTGAGGAACGTTCAACTCCCACTCGCTGCCGGGCGAGCCGTCATTATGGTTCAGGCCACCCACCACGTTCCCGACCTCGTCGGCGGGAACGAGAACGAGGTTCATGCCGGGGCCGGAGGGCGGCGGCTGCGAGCTGTCCGCTGAGGTGAGGAATTCGCGGCGAATGTCGACGGGGATACGGGGAACCGGCAGGATGCTGATGGCGAAGCTGACGGGCGCACCGTTGACCTGGAACGGGGTGCTGCCCCACTCCGCGTTGCGGCCATAGGCGCGGGCTTCCATCGTCCAAACGCCGTTGGGAACGGCGGCGCGGACGACTCCTTCGCGGCGATCCCAGTTGGCCGACATACCTGTGGGCCGGCCGCCACTGTCGAGGATCTGAAAATTCGCCGGGGTATCGGCTGCGCTGTGGACGAGCGCAATGACGGGGAAGAATTGCTGGCGCACCAGGGCGATGTCGGCTTCGGCCTGCTGGCCCGCGGCCAGCGTGAGCAGGCCTGCCGCGGCAATGTCCGTGACGCCGGGATAATACAGCGACGGATAGCCCCAGATGGGTGCGCGCGCATTGGCAGGCGAACTGACCGGCAAACCCGGACGGTCGAGCGAGGGCTGGGTGGAGACCATGTAGGTGCCGGGTTGCAGGTTCGCGACGCGGAACGAGCCGTCACTGCGAGAGCGGGCCTGGCCTGCGTTTGACCAGTGGGGGCGGCCGTTCTGGAGCTGGCGAACAAAGACCTGGACCTGAATGCCGTCTGCAGGATCGGCGGTGGAGAGAGTGAGGTGGCCGACGATCATGGCCAGCGGCGCAATGCGGAAGGTGAGCGGGGGCATGTCCGGCCCCACCTGCACGGGAATCGAGGGCAGGGGCCGGGGCGGAATCCCACCGCGGCCCACGCGCATGATCATGCCTCGGGACATGTTCCCGAAGTCCTGGTAGCCGGGTTTGTTGACGGAAACCGAATACGTGCCCGAGGGGACGTGGTCGAAGGAAAATTCGCCGTCGCTGTTGGTGAGAATGGCCTGATCCTGGGAAAGCGCGACCAGGGCGCGGGCGATGGGCTGGCCGGTGACGGCGTTGACCACAGTCCCGTGGACGCGGAAGCCAGCGGCGGCGGACACGTCCTGGGCAGTCGCCGGGAACGCTGCGGCCAGGAAGGCCAGCGGTAGTGAAGCGGTCAGCGGTGAGAACAGTGAGCGCACGAACCTTGCAGCTATTCTCCAGTCTCGCGGGGAAAAATCAAGGCTGGAGAATAGACGCCGGGCGATGGCGATTTGTGGCAGCGATCTGCGAACGGCGCGCAATTCATGGAATTGTAACCGTCACGGTGCAAACCAACCTTTATATTTTCAGTCATGTCCGCCGAACCGCTGACGCTCGAAAGCGTCGCTGGGCAGGCTCCGGGGTGCCGGATCCTGCGCCTGACTGGCCCCCTTGTGATCAGCAACCTTTTCGAGTTTCAAAGCTCGTTGCGCACCGACCCTCCGCAGGTGCTCATCCTGGATCTGACGTCGGTTCCTTACATGGATTCGGCCGGGATGGGCGCGGTCATCAATTACTTCGTCTCGAGCCAGCGCGCCGGGCGGAAGCTGGTGGTGGCGGGCGTGAACGGGCGGGTGCTGGAGCTGTTCCGCATGACGAAGGTGGAAGGCCTGCTGACGATGAAGGCGACCGTAGCCGAGGCTGAGCAGGCGGTCTAAAAACAGGGAACAGGGAACAGGCGTCGGTCCTCTTGAACCGGGCCTTGTGGGACGGCGCATTTCGATTCTCGCGGAAATCCGAGCTATGTTACCTCAGATGCTCCGGGCGGGTGCGATCCCTTCGCACCGTGCACATCCAGGGCCGCAACCAATTAAGGTATTGCCGGGAATCTGCCGGCGAGATAACATTCGGTGCGAACTCCAGTTTCAGGGAAATCCCTAAGCTTCTGCCGTTACGTTCTGCGCAGGAGCGGCTGTTTGTTTCGCGGTTCGATGCTGCCGAGGTTATCCATGAAAGCCATCTATCGTCTGTTCGTCGCTGTCGTCGCCGTGGTCGCGGCTTGCCTTCCCCTGTACTCGCAGATTGCACAGCCTGCGGCCGTGAGCAATCGCATCACGGCGCCGATTGACGAGACCAACCTGGTGGCGCTGCGCGGCAACGTTCATCCCATGGCGCAGGCGCGGTTCGACGCTGGGCCAGCGCCTTCGGCCATGGCGACGGGGCGGATCGTACTGCTGCTGCAGCGGAGCTCTGCCCAGCAGCAGGCGCTGACGCAGTATCTGGCCGACGTCCAGAACCCGTCGTCGCCGTCGTTTCACCAATGGCTGACGCCGGCGCAGTTTGGGGCGGCGTACGGCATCAGCGACTCCGACCTGCAGACAGTGGAAGGCTGGCTGCAATCCCAGGGGTTCAAGGTGGAAAAAGTGCCGGCGGCGCGCAACGTGATTCAGTTTTCGGGCACGACCGGGCAGATCGAGAGCGCGTTCCACACCTCGATCCATGCATTCTCGGTGCTGGGAGCGACGCATTACGCAAACGTCAGCGATCCCCAGATCCCGTCCGCGCTGGCGCCGGTGGTCGCGGGCGTGACGCCGCTCAATGATTTTCGCCCGAAGCCCCATGTTGTGAAGGGAGACAGCGCCCATTACGATGCGGCGACCCATACCGTGCAACCGGACCTGACACTCTTCAACGGCAGTACGCCGATTTTGTATATCGATCCGGCGGACGCGGCCACGATCTATGACACGCCGAACACAAACCTGAACGCGAATTTCACCAGCGGAACCACGTACGACGGAACCGGAGTGAACATCGGCATCGTCGGCGTTTCGGACCTGACCTTAGCCGATGTGCAGAACTACAGGATGGCGTTTCTGGGTGAAACCAGCAGCACCGTGAATTTGCCGACGGTGGTTATCGACGGTGACGATCCTGGCCTGAACGGAGCAGGGGTAGAGACGATTCTGGACAACGAAGTTTCGGGCGGCATCGCCCCGAAAGCAAAGGTGTATTCCTACGAGAGCGCCGATACCGACCTGACTTCGGGGCTGTACAACGCGATCCTGCGCGCTATCGGCGACAACGCGGTGGGCATTTTGAGCATGAGCTACGGCGACTGCGAAGCCAGTCTTGGGACCGCCGGCAATCAGTTTCTCGACGAAGAGGCGCAACAGGCGGCCGCACAGGGCATCAGCTGGGTGGTTTCGGCCGGAGATGGCGGCTCGGCCGGATGCGACGACTTCGATACCGAAACGCAGGCGCAATACGGGCTGGCGGTCAGCGGCTTTGCTTCGACGCCGTGGACCATCGCTGTTGGCGGCACCGATTTTGACGTGCTGCCCACGGCCTTCGCGACCTATGCGAACGCAACCTCGAACGGCACAGCGCCGTACTACCGTACCGCGCTGAAGTACATTCCGGAAAACCCGTGGAACGATTCGACCTCGGTTAATACGACGATCGCGAACGATGTTCGCTACATCAACAGCCAGGGACACGGGAACATCGTTGCCGGCAGCGGCGGCGTGAGCACCGTTTACGCCAAGCCTTCGTTCCAGGTTTCACTGACGCCCACCGACAGCGCGCGCGACCTGCCGGACGTCTCGCTGTTTGCCTCGAATGGATTTGAGCAGGCGGTTTGGGCCATCTGTTCCGACGGCGTGACGGACGGCTCCACGCAGACTTTTACCGACTGCCAGACCTCGGGCGGGCAATTGCAGAGCGGCACGACCATCGGCGGAGTTGGGGGAACGTCGGCCTCCGCACCGGCATTTGCAGGCGTGCTGGCGCTGGTTTCGCAGTCCCAGGGCGGGGCGCGGCTCGGTCAGGCCAACACCATTCTTTATCAGCTGGCGAAGTCGAAATACGCGACGGTATTCCACGATGTGACGGTGGGCAACGATTCGGTTCCATGCGCCACCGGCTCGCCGAACTGCGGCACGAACGGCTTCCTGACGGGCTACAACGCGGGGACGGGGTACGATCTGGCCACCGGGCTGGGCAGTGTCGACGTGAATCAGTTGATCGCGAACTGGGGCAGCGTTGCACTGACCTCGACTGCGACCACGCTGTCCATCAACGGGTCCACCGCTGCTTACACCGGGGTGCATGGCAAAGCGCTGACGCTGGCTGTGGGCGTGACTCCGACGGCTGCTACGGGCGCGGTCGCGGTGATCGACACGGCCAATCAGACCTCCGGCGGCACAGCCAGCGGGCCGCAGAACAATGGCCAGCTGTCGATTGTGCTCGCCAGCGGCGCGGGATCGGCGAGCTACAACGGTTTGCCCGGCGGGACGTACACCGTGTCGGCGCGCTATAGCGGAGACACGTCCGATGCGTCGAGCACGTCGACGCCGATCAGCGTAACGATTTCGCCGGAGGCAAGCACGACGGCGCTGGAGGTGAATGCCTACAACGCCCTCACCGGGAACGGGATTGCGACGACGAACGTTCCCTATGGCTCCTACATTTTTGCGGACGCGCAGATTACGGGAACGGCGGAGGGATCGGGGACTGAGGGTACTGCCAGCGGGTCGGTTACATTCATCGATGGCACCACGACCTTAGGGACGGCCAATGTAAGTTCGAACAGCAATATCGCATCGTGGCCGCCACTGAACAATAATCCCGCTGTTCTGTCGCCGGGGTCGCACAGCATTACCGCGAAGTATTCGGGGGATTCCAGTTTCAATGCGAGCACCAGCACCGCGGTCGCGGTCACGGTGGTGAAGGCGACTACGACGCTGTCGGCTACGTCGAACTTGAATTCCATCAACTCTTCGCAATCGGTGACGATCACGGCGAGTATCACCACGCTGCAATCCCTGGGGGCAGTGCCCACGGGCAATGTAACGCTGACGGCGAATGGATCGACGGTGGGGACGATTTCTTCCCTGACAGCTACCTACGTGGGGAGCAACGTGGTTCTGACGGGATCCGCGGCGATTCAGGGCATCCAGCTGCAAGTCGGCAGCAACACGATCACGGTCGCCTACGCGGGCGACGCGAATTATGCAGCCGCATCCAGCCAGGTGGTGACGGTTACGGTGACGTCTTCGGGCAGCTTCACGCTCAGCAACAGCAGCAACGATTTTGTGCAGGTGGGAAACAGCACCATGTCCACGCTGACGGTGACGCCGGCGGGCGGTTTCACGGGCAGCGTGAACTTCACCTGCGCGGTCGCCGGATCGCCGACGGGGCTGACCTGCAGTGCTCCGGCGGCCAACGTGACGGGCACTGCGGCGGCAACGTCGACGCTGACGGTGGCGACGACCTCGGCAACGCCGGCGAACACGTACACGGCGACGGTGACTGCCAAAGATGCAGCCACCGGC
>Ga0181520_10003426_pt1 | contig 27915 bp, 19 predicted proteins | sample PEATcosm2014_Bin_29_FD_132451 | JGI IMG/M metagenome (GOLD analysis project Ga0181520, IMG submission 132451) | Peatland microbial communities from MTU Mesocosm Facility, Houghton, MI, USA - PEATcosm2014_Bin02_30_metaG | ecosystem: Environmental > Terrestrial > Soil > Wetlands > Peat | place...
AAACAAGAGGGTAGGTCTCCACTACAACGTTCTGGAGAGAGAAAACGACGCTGGCGTCCCGGCATCGCCGAAAATCGGCCCGAAAAATCTCAAAACGTGCTCAAAGTGCGAAGGTTGGGCTAGAACTGCTGGCTATCAATCTGTTTGATCCGCGTGTCCGGCAATGCCGGGCAGAGTATTGCATCGAAATTGGTCACATTTTGCAGCGAGAACGCCGAACCGGCCGCACCGGCCTGCCAGGTGACGTGCTGGAAATCGGCGCCCTGCACATCATCGAGCACGAACGCCGGCCGCGGGTCGGGTTTCTGCGTCAGCACCTGCACATTGGTAAATTGCATTCCCGTCGCGTGGCGGATGTAGAACCCGTAGGACGGCATGGCCCCGAACATGCCCGGGTCCGGGTAGTCCTTCTCTTTTTCCGGCGGTTTTGCGGCCGCTTCCTGCTGCGTCCCGCCGCCGTTTTGCAGGATTTGCATGTTGCTGATGTGAATATCCTGCACCGGATGGCCGGGCACGCCGCTGATGATCGATCCCAGCCTCTGATCGCCGCCGATGACCACGATGTCGCTGATGTTGACGTGGCGGATTGCGCCGACGGCCGGGTTATTCGGCCCGCGCAACCGGCTGCCCAGGCGGATAAAGATCGGCGAATTGCAGATGTCCCGCATCGCGATATTGCTGATGGTGACATTTTCGATCGTGCCGCCATCGACGCTTTCCAGCGCAATCCCGCCGGTATCGTCAAAGACGCAATTCGAGATCGTGATGTTCTTGAAATCGCCATCGGATTCCGTGCCGAGTTTGATCCGGCCGTTGCGGCCGGCGTATTTGGCGGGGGCGCGTTTGAACGTGCCGTCGATCAGGGTGCCCTCGATCAATCCGCCGGTGACGAAGCAGTTGTCGATGGTGAGATTTTCCAGCGGGCGGACGGTGCCCAGGGCATCGGTGGTCTTGGGGCAGATTCCGTCGTCCCATGGCGAATTCACGCTGCATTGGGTGACGCGCACATTGCGACAGCAGTCGATATCCATGCCGTCGCGATTGGTGTCGATCTTCACATTGTCGATGGTCATGTTGTCCACGCCGGTCACGAGAATGCCGAAATGTCCGCCGTGCAGAATGGAGAAATCCCGCAGCATGACGTTATGGCAGTTCTTGAGCGCGATCGCCTTGTTGCCGGTGCCGCTGGGCGGATCGCGGTATCTGCCGCTTGCATCCTGTCCCTTGTCCAGACCCTTGCCCCAGATCAGGCCGGGGCCCTGGATCGAGACATTCTCCAGCCCGTCGCCCCAGATGAGGCTGTTGTGCCAATGGCTGTGCCCGAAATCCTGATACCGGGCGGAATTCGGCTCCGGCGCGTCGTACCGGGCCTGCGTCGGCGCGGCCGCGAGCAGCACGGCGCCACGCCCGATATCCAGCGTGATGTTGCTCTTGAGGTGAACCGATGCGGAGAGGTACGTCCCGGCGGTAAATCGCACGGTTCCGCCGCCGGCGCTGCTGGCCGCGTCGATCGCCTTGTTGATGGCCGCGGTATCGATAGTCGTGCCGTCGCCGATAGCGCCGAACGATCTGACATCAAAGACCGCGACATCACCCGCCGCCGGCCGGGCAGCCGCCGCGCCCGTCGTCGTGATGGCGGGCACCTGATTCGCAGGCGGCGCAGCGCCAGGCCCCTGAGACGATCCGCACCCATTCAAGAGCGCAAACGCGGGTACCAACATCATAAACGCGATGGGCTTGAACCAAATTGTCATGAATCTCGATCTCCTGCCGAAAAGTGTCATCGTCAATACATGGGCAAATCCGCCTGCACCAGATCGCTCTGGCCCGGTCGATGGTACAGGCGAACCGCATAATTCTTCACGCAAACGCCCGGCGCGCCGACCAGCGTGCCCGTGGCCAGGTCGAACGTCCAGGCGTGGCGCGGGCACGTGACGCATCCGGCGGCCAGCGCGCCGCCGGCGAGATTGCCCCCGGCGTGCGGACAGCGATTGTCGATCACGAAATACCCGCCGTCGCTGGCGAACACCGCCAGCTCAAATCCGCCGATCTCGACGTACCTGCCGCATCCGACAGTCAGTTCGTCAACAGCACACAAACTTGTCCACGCCATAGGTGTCCAGGGAGCCGCGATCGCCAGCGGAGTATATGCCCGCCCAACCGGCGTCGCGGAATTTACGGCCGGGTCGCGGGCGCAAACGACTTGGTGTAATCGGCCGCGGCCCGGCGAAGGGCGGTCACAATCTGGCGCGCGGATCGGCCGACCGCGGCCTGGTGCAGCACGCCCTGATAGTCGTCCAGACTCTGATTGACCTGATCGCAATCCCCAACCGCACGGAACAGCGCAGGATCGTCCGCCGGCTGGCTGGCCGCTATGCCGTGCAGGATTTGTGCGGCAATCAGCATCGCCGTCGTTGTCGTCGGGTCGCTGTTGGACTGGTCCGTCATCGCCGCCAGACCGTCACGGCACGAGGCCAGCACCGCAATCCGCTGCTCGAACTGGCCATCGGCCGACGGCCCGACCAGGCGCTGGAATATCTGGATCATCTCGTCGATGTCACCCTGCATGAGCGAGCGAAATTCAGCGGCGTCCCGGCCGGGCAGCGCCGCGGCCAGACCATCGAGGCGATCCACGTGCGCCGTCACGAAATTGGCCCGCAATTGCGGGTCAAGAGCAACCCGCGGCGGCGGCGGCGCGAGCACGACGGTCGGCGCCGGCTGACATGCCGCGGCAATCAGCGCCACGGCCGCGAAACAAACTTGTGACGGTACAAAAAACAATCGGGCGTTCATGGTGCGATGGGTGTGAATGAACATGGGAAGAATCACGGGCGATCGTTCGGTCTGTTATTTGATCTCGGACAGTTTCACGGGACGCCGCTCCTGGGCGGCGATGGTGGCGGCTTCCAGAACCTGCTGGGTCTTGTAGGCATCCTCAAAATCCGGAATCGGCACCGGCGGCGCGATCCCGCCGATCGCATTCACCATGTCCGCCACCTGATTCACGAACGTATGTTCATACCCGATGATATGGGCATCCGGCCACCAATGTCCGACATATTCGTGATCCGGCGCGTGCGTCACCATGATGTTGGTCCAGCCCTGCGTCTTGCGCTGGGCGGTGGCATCGTAGAAGCGGAGATGGTTCATTTCCTCGAAGTCGAAACGCAGCGAGCCGCGATCGCCGTTGACTTCCAGGCCGTTGCGGTTCTGGTTGCCCGTGGCCAGCCGCGTGGCTTCAAAACTGGCCACCGCGCCTTTGCTGGTGCGGGCCAGAAACAGCGTTGTGTCATCGACATCGCTGCGCCCTGTCTTTGTGGCCGATCCGGCCGCGTCGGCGATCCCGCCGCCGGTGCCGCCGCTGGGGATGCTGCGGCGTTTGATGAACGTTTCCATGATCGCCCCGGCCACTTCGACGATTTCCTGCCCGGTGACAAAGCGCATCATGTCGACGATATGCGCCGCCAGATCGCCCATCGCGCCAGAGCCGGTATATTTCTTCTGGAATCGCCAGATCAGCGGCACATCCGGCTTGCCCCAGTCCTGGAGATAAAACGCCCGCACGTGATAGATCCGCCCGATGCGACCCGATTGCACCAGATCGCGCGCCAGCGCCACCGCCGGCACGCGGCGATAGTTGTACCACACGAACGTCTTGCCCCTGGCCTTGCGGGCGGCATCGCGCATCTTGCGTGCATCGGCCAGTGTTCCCGCCAGCGGCTTTTCGCACGCGACGTGCTTGCCCGCCCGCAGTGCCGCAATCGCCATCTCCGCGTGCAGATGATTGGGAGATGCCACATCGACAAACTGCACGGCCGGATCGGTCACCGCCGCGCGCCAGTCGGTGATCGGGTGCCGCCATCCCCACCTGCCCGCAAAAGCCTGTAACTCATCGGCATCGCGCGCCGCGACAGAATACATGACCGGCCGCAGTGGCAGCGTGAAGAACTTGTCCGCCTTCAAAAAAGCATTGCTATGGGCCTTGCCCATGAATTTCTGGCCGATGAGACAGATATTGAGAGCCGGTCTATTCAATCGCACCAACCTCCGTCAAGACGGCGCGAAGTGTATCCGGGCGCGGGTATGATGTAAAAAAGGCGGCGACCGCGGGACAGGGCCTGCGTTTGCGGAATAATTCCCGGCGGTGACGGTTGACGAGAAGGAGGACCAGTAAGAAACGCGGCACGTGACGCGATCGGCGGGTTGCCTCTTGTCCCCTCTCCCTGTACGCGGGGAGAGGGATAGGGTGAGGGGCGAGCAGTGCGACGCGTCAAAGCCGAAAAACGGCGATCCCACGCTTTGCAACTATGTCACGAAGTACCCCGCGAACGATCCCTATGGGATGACCACTCAGCGGTGCGAAATTTGGTTTCCGGGGAAATGAAGGTGCAAAGCGCGGCCTCGGAAATCACGATGGCTCGTCGGGATCAGGCACCAGCACCGACCCGCCACTCGCCTACGGCCGGGCTGCTGGCAACCCACACGCTTTGCGCAAGTCGGCAATCGAATCCCAATACGCGGAGTCTTCCAGGTTGAAGAGCCGCGGGTCGCTCATGATTGTCGCGTAGTCGATCGCGTTTCCACGGCCGCCGCCGCGGGCGGCGGGCTGGCTCGCCGGCGCAACGGACGCGGATGTCGCCGGCCCTCGGGCCCGGCCGCCGCCTCCACCACCGCCGGGGCCGGAACCGGCCCAGCACATGTAATACGTCCACTTGGGCTGCATCTGATACGTCGCCAGCGGCGGGACGTTCCCTGTCTCGCTGATCGCCATCACCTTGCCATCCGACAACGCGTTCATCTCGTCGTAATACCTCTGATTGAACGCCGCATAGCAATCCAGCGTCAGGATGTCGAAATACTGCTGGCCGGGGAAGTAATCCACGAACTGCCGGTCGGTCCCTTCCGGCCGGTCGCAGTTCCAGATCCAGATCAGGTTGTTCAGCTTATGAAAGTTCACCAGCCGGTCGAAGATCATGCGATACAGTTCCTTGGTTCCGGTCTCGCCGCGCCGGCCGCTCCACCAGAAGGCGTCGAGATTCATCTCGTGGAACGGCCGCCAGAGAATCGGCACGTGGGCATCCTGAAGTTTCTTGAGATAGCCGGCGATCTCGTCGACCTGGGCCAGCCAGCGCTTATTCAAATCCGAGCCAGGGGTGACGAGCTGATTCCATTCGGCATCGGTGAGCGTCTGTCGCACGCTGCCCATGAAGGTGACGGGCACATCCTCGGTCGGCCGGACCGCGTGCCAGCACATCACGATGATGTGCCCGGCATGCCATTGCTTGATGAGCTCCGCAACGGTGTCATCGCGCGAGTAGGCGGAGTCCTTGTCGCCGGCCTGGGCGAAGCCCCAGTCGCTGCCGTAAATCGTTGGAGTCTTGCCGCTGTTTCGCAGGGCGGCGTTGGTGGAAATTTCCTGCTGGAAGGGAAAATTGTGCTGGCCGGTGAGCGTATGTTTCAGGGAGATGGAGTAGAAGTATTTGAGCAGCGCCCGAGCCTCGGGAGAGGCGTTGGGCGTAACGGGATCATGCTCGACAAGCCAGTCAGCCGGTCGCATCGGCGGCTTGGTCAGCAGCGGCGAGAGCCGGTTCAGGGCATAGACGCGCGGATTCGTCGCCGGCCCGGAAGCAGCCGGCCTGGTCCCCGGGCCTCTGCCGCGTGCCGCACCCGCCCCGCCGCCGCCAGGCGCAGCAGCCTGGGCAAATGCGAGCCCGCCGCAAACCAGACATGCAACGGCCAAAACGGCAATCCCGATATACGCATGCCTCATTTGTGCCTCCGATTGCGGTGAAATGTCCTGCGGCCTGCCGAACTGCGCATGGGAGCCCGCCGCCAAATACGGCAACTTCAGTTCACTCGGCAACACCGCTACCAGCGCCGCCGCGACCCGCGTCACATCCATTTACTTCACCGGCGCCGGCAGTTGCGGCGGTGTCCACTGCGACAAACCATTGTCGATGGTCACCGGCGCGGAATCGATGGTCACGGTGTCCGATTTCAGGCCGGTGCGCGAGGCGGTCACCGTAATCGTGCCCGGCGTCAGCGTCGATCGCACCGACACGCGGTTGATGCCGCACTCATCGTTCAAATAGAGGTTATTGGTGCTGTTGGTCTTGCCGCTGTTGTAGCCGCCACGCCAGATGCCTGGGCCGGTGCAGGTGAAATCAACGCGGGCGTCATCCGTCGGGCAACGCAAGCCGTTGGCATCGACCACCTCAAAGTCGATCAGTGCCGCATCCTCGCCGTCGGCGTGCATGCCGCCGGGCGCGGTGTGCAGTGTCAGCTTGATCGCCGCGGGAGCACCGGCGGTCTTGAGTTCCTCCTGAGTGACGGCCACGCCGTTCTTGTAACCCACGGCCTTGATCGTGCCGGGCGTGAACGCGATGTTCGGGAAGGCATAGAGATAGCCGTTCTGCGGCGCGCTCACCCTTCCCTTGGAGATGTCGTTCACAAAGAACTCGACGCTATCCACGTTGTTGGCGATGACGTTCATCGTCTTGGTGGTTCCGGCCGGATACGTCCAGTGCCCAATGATGTGAATGTCCGGCTGCTCGTTCTGCATCACGCGTTCGGCGAAATAAATTTCCTTGGGCAGGCGGACGGCGTCGATCTTGCCACTGACGCGGCAGACCTCGCTGGAATCCTGCCGGCCGTCGGCGTCGGAGTCGATGAAATAGATCGATGCATAGGCCGACCACCTTGAATGGGCCGGGTCGGGGTTGGAAATGCGGTTCGACCAATACGCCCAATAGCGCACGACCTGTGCCAGGGCGAAGGTTTCGGAATTGTAGTTCCAGGTATCCTGCGGCCCCTGCTTGAATCCGAAATAGGGCGGCGAATAGTTATCCCAGAATCGCCGGGCGCCTTCATCGCGGAAATCCTCTGTCTCGACAATGGGAGCGAGGTCGCGTCGCTGGGCGCTGTAGGCGCGGAACATCGCCGTCGGGTTGGTCGGACTGAGGGCATCGGTCTGCCGGTCCTGGCCGATCATGACGCCGTAATATTCGGAAAGCGGCGTCAGGGCGGTGTTGGCGGCGTTGTTCGAGTCGCCTCGCCCGCCCACCACGCGACCGCCGTGCGGATCATATTGCTTGCGCAACGCCACCATCTGCTGCATCTGCTCCGGCAGCACCCACGTGTTGCCGGTTTCCCAGAACAGTACGCTGGGGTTGTTGCGGAAATAGATCATGCTGTCGCGCATGACCGCCACGCGCTGATCCCACTGCACGCCGGTGCGGTCGCCTTCCTTGTCGCCGGCCGGGCAGACTTCGACGATGCCGAAGCGGTCATACGCCTCGACGTCGACCTTCTGCGGCGAAACGTGCATCCAGCGCTGATAGTTGCCGTTGCAATCGCGAAGCATCTGGGCGCTGAAATCGTGCATCCAGTCTGGATAGCCAGCGCCAATGCCAGCCCATTCATCGCTGGATCGCTGGGCGAATCCCTTGAGATAGACGAACTTGTCGTTGATATAGACGCCGCCCTTGCCGGCGCCGCCCTTGAATTCCGTCTTGCGGAAACCGGTCGTCACCTTGTTCACGTCCACAACCTGCCCGTTGACCGTCAGGATCGAGTAGACATCATAAAGATATGGATCATCCGTGCTCCAGAACCGGGCATTGGCCAGTGCGCCCGAGGCGGTCAGCGTGCTGGCCACGCCGGGAGCAACGTCCGCCGGCTGACCGTTGAGCCTGGCACAAAGCACTCCGTCTTTGTCCACGATCGCCGCCGACAGCGTAACGCTCGCCCCGGCCGTCGTGGTGTTCATGACCTGCGATTCGACGCTGACGTCGCAGGTCTTGGCGGGGATGTTGTAATTCTGCCCGTAGATGTACGTGCCGCTGGTTCCCAGGCCGTAATAAAGCGGCAGGGTCTGGTAGATCTTGCCGGTGATATGCAGCCACACCCGGCGATTGATCCCGCCGTGGTCAGGGTTGAAGTCGTTGGCGTTCCATTCAAACGACGTGCGCGTGGCGACTTCCTGGTAGTTGGTGCGGTTATCCACCTTGACGGCCAGCACGTTCTCGGCCACGCCAAAATTTGCGCTGCTGATGTCCACGCCGTATCCCGTCACGCCGTTCTCATACAGTCCAACCTGCTTGCCATTGAGATAAATCACTCCGGCCTGGCGCATGCCCTCGAATTCGATGAAGACCTTCGATCCCGCAGCCTCGGCCGGGAGATTGAAATGCTTGCGATACCAGCTCAGCCCTTTGTACGTTCCGCGATCGCCCCCGCCGTGCGAAATGATCTCGCGGAACGAGTCCACGTCGTTGAACGAATGCGGCGTGCTGACGGTCTGCCATTTGGAATCGTCAAACGACATGGCCTCGGCCCCGGCCACATCCTGACGGATGAATTTCCAGTTGGAATTGAAGTTGTAGGTGGTGCGAGGCGAAGCCGGCACGGAGTATTTCTCCTGCCCCATCGCGGGAACCGACATCACCAGGATCGACAAAACTACGGCCGACAAAGCCTTTGACCGGGTCATCTTTTTCCTCCACAGATAGGATGGCCGGATGATATCGGCCGTGGAACAAGGACGCAAATCTACGTCTTCACCTTTTCACTTTTCACTTCAGCGGCGCCGGCAGTTGCGGCGGCACCCAATCCGACAGGCCGTTGGTGATCGTGACCGGCGCGGAATCGATGGTCACGGTGTCCGATTTCAGGCCGGTGCGCGAGGCCGTCACCGTGATCGTGCCGGGGGTCAGAGTCGAACGGACCGACACGCGATTGATGCCGCATTCATCGTTCAAATAGAGGTTATTGGTCGAATTGGTCTTGCCACTGTTGTAACCGCCGCGCCAGATGCCCGGGCCGGTGCAGGTGAAATCAACACGGGCATCATCCGTCGGGCAACGCAGGCCGGTTGAATCTACCACCTCAAAGTCGATCAGTGCCGCATCCTCGCCGTCGGCGTGCATGCCGCCGGGCGCCGTGTGCAACGTCAGCTTGATCGCCGCGGGAGCACCGGCCGTCTTGAGTTCCTGCTGGGTGACCGCGACGCCCGCTTTATAGCCGACGGCCTTAATGGCGCCGGGGCTCAACGCGATGTTCGGGAAGGCATAGAGATACCCGTTCCTCGGCGTGGTTATCTTGCCTTTGGAAATGTCGTTCACGAACAGCTCGACGCCATCCACATTGTTGGCGACGACATTCATCGTCTTGGTGGTTCCGGCCGGATACGTCCAGTGCCCAATGATGTGAATGTCCGGCTGCTCATTCTGCATGACGCGTTCGGCGAAATAAATTTCCTTGGGCAGGCGGACGGCATCAACCTTGCCGCTGACGCGGCAGACCTCGCTGGAATCCTGCCGGCCGTCGGCGTCGGAATCGTTGAAATAAATCGATGCATACGCCGACCACTTGGCGAGGTTCGGGTCGCTCAGCGAAATGCGGTTGGACCAGAAATTCCAATACCGCCCGACCTGGGCTATGGCGAACGTCTCGGAGTTGTAATTCCACGTATCCTGCGCGCCCTGCTTGAATCCGAAATAAGGCGGCGAAAAATCATCCCAGAACCGCCGGGCGCCTTCATCGCGGAAATCCTCGGTCTCGATCATCGGCGCTTTGTCCCGCTCCGCGTTGGTGATGGGCCGGCCGAGCATCGTGCCGTAATATTCCGCCACCGCCACCGACCCCGGATCGTTCAGCGACCGGCAACCCATGAACCTCCCGCCGTGCGGGTCCAGTTCCTTGCGCATGTCCACCATCTGCTTCATCTGGGCGGCCTGCACGCCGGTGTTTCCGGCCTCCCACATCAGAATGCTCGGGTTGTTGCGGAAATAGATCATCGTGTCGCGCATCACCGCCATGCGCTGATCCCACTGCACGCCCTGGGCATCCACTTCCTTGTCACCGGCCGGGGCGATCTCGACGATGCCGAAGCGGTCATACGCCTCGACATCCACCTTCTGCGGCGCGACGTGCATCCAGCGCATGTAGTTGCCGTAGCAATCGCGAAGCACCTGGGCGCTGAAATCATGCATCCAGTCGGGATAACCAGCGCCGATGCCGGCCCATTCGTCGCTGGATCGCTGGGCAAATCCCTTGAGATAGACGAATTTGTCATTGATATACACGCCGCCGGTCCCGGCCCCGCCCTTGAATTCCACCTTGCGGAAGCCGGTGGTTGTCTTCTTGGCATCGACGACTTTCCCATCCACGCTCAGGACGGTGTAGACGTCATACAGATACGGATCGTCGGTGCTCCAGAACCGGGCGCTGGCCAGCGGGCCGGTGGCCTCGATGACGCTCTGTTCGCTGTCCACCATGTCAAGCGGTTCGCCATCGAACTTGGCGCGAACCACGCCGTCTTTATCAACGATCGCCACCGACAACATGACGGTCTGGCGGTCGCCCGAGGCGTTCTTCACCTGCGATTCAACGGTGACGTCACACGTCTTGGCGGGAATGTTGTAATTCTCGCCGTAGATGTATGTGCCCGTCGTCTGCAGGCCGTAATACAGCGGCAATGTCTGGTAGATCTTCCCGGTGACATGCAGCCAGACCCGGCGGTTGATCCCGCCGTGGTCGGGGTTGAAATCGTTGGCGTTCCATCGGAACGGCGTGTTGGTGGCCCGCTCGGCGTAGCTGGTGCGGTTATCGACCTTCACCGCCAGCACGTTGTCCTGATCGCCGAAATGCACGCCCGCCGTCAGGTCCACTCCGTAACCGGTCACGCCGTTCTCGTACAGGCCGACATCCTTGCCATTGAGATAAATATCCCCGGCCTGGCGCATGCCCTCGAACTCGACGAAGACCTTCGATCCCTCGGCCGACGCCGGGAGCTTGAAATGCTTTCGGTACCAGCTCAGGCCCTTGTATGTTCCGCGATCGCCGCCGCTGTGCGAGATGATCGTGCGGAAGGAATCGACATCATTGAACGAATGCGGCGTGCTGACCGTCTGCCACGTCGAGTCGTCGAACGCAACCGCCTCGGCCCCGGCCACGTCCTGGCGCATAAACTTCCAGTTGGAATTGAAGTTGTATGTCACGCGCGGCGAGGCCGGCACGGAATACTTCTCCTGCCCCATCACGGGGACCGCCATCGCCACCATCGAAAAAACTACGGCCGACAAAGCCATTGACCGGGTCATCTTTTTCCTCCAAGGATAGGATGCCCGGATCATAGCGGATGCGAAATGAGCCCGCAAACGAATTCCGCCCACACGCCAGCGGCGGATGCGTCATGTAATCGGCGAACTGCCTCTTATGCCCTCTTCCGGCACCCCCATTCCCCCTCGCCCTGAACTCAGGAATAGGATTCTTTCTTCACCTGCTCACCTGCTCGCCTGATCTACCGCTCTTTTCGGGATGGTCGGGGTGAGGGTTCCTGCTCCCCTGCTCCACTGCTCCACTGTTCTACTGCTCTACTGTTCTACTGCTCTACTGTTCTATTTTCCCCAGCGCCGACCCCGCCGATTCCAGCCAGTCAACGGCAATCCGCGTATCCGAGAACAGCGACCCGACCAACCCGCCCGCCGACGGCGGACTCGCGGCCGCATGCCCCAAAGCCGCCGGAGTCACAGCCCCCGCCGATGACTGCACCGCCGCAGCCGCCACGCCCGCACTGTCGCCGCTGGCATTCAACGTCGCCCCCAGATCATTCATGATCGCCGCGATATCCGTAATGTTCACGAGCCCCTGATTGAGAATATCCCCGCCGTAATATCCCGGTGATTGCCCCAGATTGTTGATCGCGCGCCCCACGTCTGCGATGTCCACGTACCCATCGAGATTCGTGTCCCCGACCGGCACATATTTCACCTCCACATCCCCGGCCGGTACGGTCAGCGGGTCTTCGCTCCAGTCCCCATATCCGACAGCGCGGCTGGCAATAGCGTTCGGCCCAGTGACAAGCGAACTCATAATGCTCGGCCCGGTTCCGGCGTTCTGTACCCATGTCGTGATCTGTGAAATGAGCACATTACTCTCGTTGGCCAGCAGCGTGTTGTTGGTGATATCCAGCGTGCCCGCGTCGGCGAGATTATTGACGTTGAAAACAGTCTGATCCGCCTGCGAATCGGATTGTGCCAGCGCCAACTCAGCCCCGGCCGCAATCGAGATCGTGCCCAGTTTGTAATTCATTGTCCCGGCGCCCGGCGTGTTGGCCGGAATTGCGAACGACCCGCCTTTGATGGCTATGATATCGCTCGTGCTGGCCGGATTGCCGATGAATTCCAACGTATTTTGCCCTGCCCCGCCGGTGAGCGAAATGCCGCCGGCCGCCAGCGGATCGCCATTGGAGAAGTCGACGACAACCTGATCGCCGCCGGCCGGGCCGGTGTACGTTAAGCTGCCGATATCGACCCACGGCACACTCTGAGCGGGCGAGCCGGCGGCCGTGGCGTTGTCCCAGATGTCGACGTGCTGGCCGTCCGGATCGAGCCTGATGTACACGGCGGCGGCGGTGGCGACGATGGGAGGGGCGCCGATCTGCACGCCGCTGAATGTGGCCGAGGTAAGCTGGGGGTTGTAGTTGGCGGTGACGGCCAGGCCCACGTCGGCGGTGGCGGGCATCGCGCTGATCGCGATGGTTGGACCTAGTTGCTTCCAGTTGACGCCGTCGACGCTGTAAAAGGCGCTGAAATTGTCTGCCGAGCGTATCAGGCTGACATACTCCGAGCCGATGGGCACGTTTGAGAGGCTGACCGATGAAACGCTGGCGCCACTGGCGGTTCGATATTCAAACCTGAGCTGATCGGCGGTGGTCTGCACGATGGCGACGAAGGGATCGCCCGACGACGACGAACCGGCGCGGACCATGACACCCGCCTGGGGCGTGCCGGTTCCAGCGTTATCGAGGCTGGTGATCTGGGCGACGATAGAGGAATTTCCGGTAGCCGCGTCCGACGCGAAATTGAACTGATCGGCGGTGCCGCCGATGCCAGCGCCGCCGCCGTCGACGATCCACTGGTTGACGACCGCGCCGCTGGAGAGGACGGCGGAATCGGTGGCGAATCCCGGATTCCCCGGAGTATTGACATCGGCATCGGACCAGCCGGTGGGAAGCGATCCGACGGGATCCCCGATGATAATTCCGCGGCCATTGATACCCATGTAGACGCGGCCGAAGACGTTTGGATCGGCGGCGAGTGTCTGCACGAGTCCGCCCCATTGGTCGGCGGTGTCGTTGATGCGGGTGAAGGTCTTTCCGAAATCATCGGAGCGGAACAGACCGACGATGCCACCCACTTCGCCCCAGAGATAGATCGCGGCGGCGGCGCTGCCTGGAGCGGGCGCGCCCAGGGCGAGTTGGTATCCGTTCTGCACGCTCGCGATGCCGGTTGTGAAGGAGGAGCCGAAGTTTGTGGAGTGGGCCAGGCCATTGTGGTCAGTGAGCCAGAGATCGCCGGCGACGAAGGGGTTGGCGACGAGCCTGGCGCTTCCGGTGGCGAGCTGGTCCACGAGGGTAAAGCTGACGCCGGCGTTGGTGCTTTCGTAGATGGAGAATTGGTTGTTGCCGCTGCTTTCGGTGGTGTAATAGAAGACGCCGCTATCGACGCGATCGGAAATGACTCTGCCGCCGGTGAGGGCGCCCGCGGGCAGGGATGAGGCGGTCCAGGCGGCGCCGTTGTTGGTGGAGTAATAGGGCAATGCGCCGGAAGGTGCCCAAAGGAGTGTGGGCTGTCCCGGCAAAGGAGTGGCGGAAACGGCGACGTCGCCGCCGCCGGATGAGGCCTCGGCGGCGAAGGCGGCCCAGGTCGCCCCGTCGTTGGCGGTGTATTCGCCACCATGTGTGCCGCCGCCGAGATCGACGATGTAGTTTGAGTTGGCCTGATCGAAGTCGAGCGGGCCGGAGCCGTTGCCGATCGCGCCGGCGGCGGGAGAAGAGGTGAGGGTGGTGTGAACGAAGCCGTTGATGTCGCCCATGGCGCTGACGAGAGGGGCGCCGCTGGCGGGGGCGATGAGATCGCTGACGGCGGTGAATTCGATGCCGTAGTCGGGGAAGTACCAGCTCTTGGCGGCGGTCAACTGAGAAGCGCTGGTGGCGTCGTTGGTGGCCCAGAGTCCCTGGCCGTCGCCGTAGAGCAGATGGGCGGAGTTGAAGGGGTCAATGGCAACGGTGGCGGGCCAGTTTCCGATGCCGTCGCCGAACCCGGCGATCCAGGGTGCGTTGGAGGTGTTTCGGGTGGTGTCATAACCGCCAAAGCCGTTGTTTTGGGCACTGGCGGTGTCGTAGAGGGCGACCCAGGTTGGGGAACTGGAGGATGCGGTGGTGGTTCGCCAAAGGGCGTCGGTGGCGGAGTAGCGGTTGACGGAGGTTACGGCGATGGTGGTGTCGTTTTCGGGGTCAAGGGCGAGTCCCAGGTAGCCGAAGGCAACATTGGTTCCCGCTCCGGGAATCTCGGGTGAGATGTTGGCCCAGGCGCCGGTGGAGGTGTTGTATTGGAACACGCCGCCGATGTCTTGCGTTCCGCTCGGCGCCAAGCCGTCGCTGCAGGTGAGATAGATATAACCGTTCGAGGCCCATACGGCGTGATTGGGGATCAGGCTGTAGTTGGCGGTGGCGGTGATGGCGCCGGTGGCGGCGGCGGTGCCGGAGGCAATATTGAAGGAGAAACTGGTGGAGTTGGGAACCGCCGTGATGGTAAAGGTACCGTCGTAGGCGGTGGGCGTTGCGCCGGCGATGGTGACTCTATCGCCGGCGGCGAATCCCGTCGCCGAAGCGGTGACGGCGGTGGCGGTGGAGCCGGATGTGGTCAGCGACGTGATCGTGGTCGGCAGCACATTTTTGCCCAGTCCGGTGGTGGTGCCGCCGATTTCCGACCAGGTGGCGCCTCCGTTGGTGGTTTGATAGAGATTCGTGGGGGGATTCCCGGCGACTTGCGGGCTTAGGCCGGCGACGGAGTTGACGCCGACGATCATGTTCTGCGTGGGCGCTCCGGCGGTTCCGCCGTAGGGCTTGAACTCGACGAAGGTAATGCTTGCGCTGGTGGAGAAACTGGTGACTTGACTGAATGAATGGCCGGCGTTGGTGCTTTCCCAAAGACCGTTGGCATTGGATCCGAGCAGCACGATGCTGCTGTCGTAGGGATCGACGGCGATTCGCTCGCCAGTGGCGCGGCCGTTGGAGTTTCCACCGACCCAGAAGCCGAGGTTTGTCTGGCTCCAGGTGGCGCCGGCGTTGGTTGAATAGAAGACGGCGCCGTTGGTTCCACTGTACTCGCCGACATCGGCATAGATGTTATTGGCGTTCTCGGGGTCGATTGCAAACGAAAGAACGCCGATGAGTTGCGATTGCGTGCCGTTTCCCGATGTGGAGGTGCTGGAGCCCACAAAGTCGAGCAATTGCTTCCAGGAGGTTCCGCCATTGGTGGTTTTGTAGAGTCCACCGATATCGGTGCGGGCGTAGATGACGTTTTGCTGGGTCGGGCTGAAGAAGATGCCGTCCACGAAGCCGCCGCCCTCGATGGTGGCATTCGCAAAGGCGTAAGCGACGCTGGAGAGGAAGACTCGGGATTCAAGCTGCTCGATGGGCGCGGCGGAAGCCGATCTCAACCAGGATTGATGGCGAATTCGAGACTGGCGGCGATTGGCGAACAGGCGGCACTTCTCCGGGGGCAGCACACCCCAGACCACAGAACAGCCAATATGGGCGTTCGACTGGCCGGTGCGATCTGAAATCTGCCCAAGTTACTACGTAGAAATTACAAGTAACAGATTCGGGCGTCAATCAAAATCTGCCGATTCTGCTTCGTAGAGGCACCTTCGCTTGAAGTTTTTTCTGGTTCGCCCAACCATCCAAGGCAATTGAGACGCGACATCGTCTCTGACGAGTGTTCTTCCCCACGCGATCGCTTTTTGTCGTATTGGGAATTCCAACCGTGATCTTCCCGCCGAGAAACGAAAATCGCCGCAAGAGCGATGTTTTTCCGGAATTGGCACAACTGTGAAATTATCCGTGAAATCCGTGGTGAGAATGCATTTCCGCGGCAGCGCGCCGCTGCGCGGAAATCTTCCGATTTTTCCGTTGCAAAGAATCGCATGTTAGGGTAATGTTATGGATCGCAATGCACTGTGGACAATGGATAATGACTGACCGGCGACCCGCGAACTTACCTTATCCATTTGAACCCCCCTCCCCCCCTCGGTTGCATTCGGGGACATTTGGGACATGGATGACAATTGATAATGGACAATGGATAATGGATAGCGAACGCGGCCTGCCTGGTGTTCCTGGCGGCCGCTCCGAAAACAGGACGGATCAACCGCAGATGGACGCTGATGAACGCAGATAAAATCCGGTTCTTGTCTTGTCCGCGTTCATCGGCGTTTATCCGCGGTTCCATCGTTTCAATTTCCCGCGCGCCCGGATTGGACCCGGCCGGGCAGAGTTCCAACTCCTGCGGGCCAAGTTCCAACTTTTTCGCGACATTTAGGGCGTTTTTTCGTCGCAGATGGGGCATGAAACCGCGATATCCGGCCCAGAACGAGGGTAAGCCAAGATGGGAACGGCGGCGCGTTTCGGACGTAAACATAGTGTGGTAATCCACTTAAGAGAAATCTCACGCGGAGGCGCGGCGACCGCGGAGAAAAATGATTCGACCACGGATTTCACTGATAAGCGCGTAAGGAATGATGCGTTTGGTTTGCTTCTTCCCTGTGGTGAGCGTGACCGAACCATCCGTGTTCATTCGCGTCATCCGTGGTTAAATCGTATTTGCGGACACTCACCTTGTCACCTTGTCACGATCTGTTGCCCCATGCCGGTTGCAGTCGAAAGAACAGGGATTCGGGGCGCGGGATGGGGTGAAGCGGCTGGCGGTTGCAATTTTGCGGCGGGCGTCGCATCTTGGCGGGCATGGGCGATGTCACGATCGAGCCGTTGTCGGGTCCGTTTACGGCGGTGGTGCGGCCGCCGGGGTCGAAGAGCCTGACCAATCGGGCCCTGGTGCTGGCCAGTCTGGCAAAAGGGAGCAGCACGCTGGGCAACGTGCTGTTCGCCGACGATACGCGCGTGATGCTCGAGGGGCTGTCGCGACTGGGATTCACGATCAGCATCGACGCTGCGGCGTGCATCGTCGGTGTGAGCGGGGCCGGCGGCGCGCTGCCGGCAGCGGAGGCGGAATTGTTCTGCGGGAATTCCGGGACCACCATCCGATTTCTCACGGCACTGTGTTCGCTGGGACACGGACGATATCGGCTCGATGGAGTCGAGCGCATGCGCCAGCGGCCGATTGGCGAGTTGGTCAATGGACTGAACAACCTGGGCGTCCGGACGGAATACGCCGGCCAGGTGGGATTCCCGCCGGTTATCGTGGATGCCGACGGGATTGCCGGCGGGTTGCTGACGTATGGGACGGCGGCAAGCAGCCAGTTCCTGTCGGCGGTGGCGATGATCAGTCCGTTTGCGCGGCATGAGGTTCGCATCGAGTTGGAAGGCCGGCAGACGAGCTGGCCGTATGTGGTGATGACGATGCGGCTGATGGACGAATTCGGTGTGACGCCGGAATTGATCCGCGATCCGATCACGAGCGAGCCGCGGTGCATCGTGATACCGCGGGGCGTGTATCACGCGGTGGATTACGCGGTGGAACCGGACGCGAGCAACGCGACGTATTTCCTAGCCGCCGCCGCCATCAATCCGGGGAGCAAGGTGACGATTCAGGGATTGGGCCGAGGCAGTTTGCAGGGGGATGTTGGTTTTGCGGATGTGTTGCATCGGATGGGCGCCAACCTGATTTTCGGGCGTGATTTCATCACGCTGATCGGGCCCGAGCGACTGGAAGGGATTGACGTCGATCTTTTCGACATGCCCGATACGGCCCAGACATTGGCGGTAGTGGCGTTGTTCGCCGAGGGACCGACGCACATCACCGGCCTGCGTTCGCTGCGCGTGAAGGAGACCGATCGGCTGGCGGCGTTGTGCGTGGAACTGGCCGCCCTGGGTGCGGCGGTGAACGTGGAGGATGACGACACATTGCAGATCGACCCGCCGGTGAACATTCAATCCGCGGCCATTGCGACGTACGATGACCATCGCATGGCGATGAGTTTCGCCCTGGCCGCCACCCGCCGCAACGGCATCGTGATCCGCGACGGGCATTGCGTGAACAAGACGTATCCGGATTTTTTTGGTGACTTCAGGAAGATGCTGGAATCGAGGGCGTCAACATGAAGATACTCGAACTGCACGTGCAGGGGTTTCGGTCGCTCAAGGATGTGACGTGGAAACCGGGCGATCTCAACGTTGTCATCGGGCCGAACGGATCGGGGAAGTCAAATTTGCTGCGGATGTTGGAGTTGATTTCGATTTCGGCACAGGGGCGGCTCGGCAAGCACGTAAGGTCTCTTGGTGGCATTGAACCGCTGCTTTGGGACGGCGAGGCTGCTGCGATCATTGTGGGACTTGGGACGTCTCGATTATCGCCGGCGCACGACAGGATCAACTACGATGTTTCGTTAGTAAGAATTGGCCAGACTAGCGGCTTTAGGATCGAGCGTGAGCTGCTGGGAACGTACGTGCAAGTGGAACAAGGCAGCGGCAGTCAGCAGAACCTATTTGTGCGTGATGCAACGCGGGCCGCGATTTTCGACGAGAACAGGCAGGCGTTCAACGTGCCAGAAGCGTACGTTAGGGAAGAAGAGACTTTGACTGGATTACTCAACGATCCATTCACCAATAACAAGTTCATTCCGCCCTATTGCCAGCAATTGAGGGCTTGGTCTGTTTACCAATACCTGGATACGAGTTCCGACGCGCCCATCCGGCAAGCCAGTGTGGCGCGATTTGAGAAGCGTGTCGATCCGGACGGGCAAAACCTCATCAACGTCCTGCACACGCTTTACACCGGCGACCGCGAATTCAAACGGGAAATCAACGATGCGATGACGGCCGCGTTCGGCGATGATTTTGAGGAATTGGTCTTTCCTCCCGCGGCCGATCAACGCATCCAGCTTCGCGTGCGGTGGAAGAGTCTGAGCCGCGAGCAATCGGCGGCCGATCTCTCGGACGGCACTTTGCGATTCTTGTTCCTGCTGACAGTGCTGGCCAGTCCCGATCCCGCGCCGCTCATTGCCATTGACGAGCCGGAAACCGGCCTGCATCCGTCGATGCTGCCGATCATTGGCGAATACGCGGTCGATGCCGCACAGAGATCGCAAGTCATCCTGACGACGCACTCCCCGCAACTTCTGAATGCGTTCAACGCGACGAATTCCACAACGACTGTTGCCCAGTGGTCGGACGGCCAGACGCTTCTCAAGACGCTCGATGGCGAGGCCCTTGCAAAATGGCTCGAGGGTTATTCGTTGGGACACCTATTCACGTCGGGCGAGTTGGAGGACATGAAATGAGATTTGTCCTCTTCGTCGAAGGACACACCGAAAAAGCCTTGCCGTCGTTTCTCAAGCGGTGGCTGGACCCGCGTTTGTCGCAGCCGGTTGGCATCAAGCCGGTTCGCTTTGATGGTTGGCGAGAATTGGTGGATGACGTGGCGAAGAAAGCTCAGATGCACCTCACCATGCCCGGCCACGAAGACATCATCGCCGTGGTATCGATGCTCGACCTGTACGGCCCGACGATATATCCGGCCGCCGCCACGTCGGCGCTCGAACGGGAACAATGGGGTCGCGCCTACGTCCAGGGCAAGGTCGGCCACGCGAAATTCCGCCATTTCTTCGCCGTCCATGAAATCGAGGCATGGCTGCTCAGTCAGCCCAGCATCTTCCCCGCCGAAGTCCGCAACCTGTTTCCCAAGTCGATTGCGGCTCCCGAGACGGTGAACTTCGACGAGCCTCCGGCCTATTTACTGGATAGGCTCTACAAGTCCGCCACGAAACGGCCGTACAAGAAAGTGGTGCACGGTTTTCAGTTGTTCGCCAAACTGAACCCCGAAGAGGCGCATCAGAAGTGCCCCTGCCTCAAGAAGATGCTCGATGAAATGCTCCAATTGGCGCTGGCGGCGTAGCAATTCCACTCGGGAATGCGAGCAATGAAACGGTTCATTTTCAATACACTTGCCGCCGCATCGCTGCTGTTTTGCCTGGCATCGATGGTTCTATGGGTGCGGAGCTATTGGACTATCGACAAGATTCAAGTCGTCGCACCGGCATGGCGCGAACTGGCTACATATAACGGTCGACTGCATCTGGCGGGTTCTCAAAACACGTACGTATTCCCCTTGTTCCAGAGCGAGGCGATCGCTCGCAACGTGCGATACGCCTTTGACCAGCCGGATTACGATTGGATCCTGTTTCGCTGGGGCGGAATTGCAAGCGGTGGATATTGGTTCGTCGGCGTGCAACTCTGGCTTATAATGCTCGTAACCGCAATCCTCCCGGCGGTGCGAATTCGTCAATTGATCCGCGCCAGGCCGAGCCAGATCGGCATCTGCCGCATGTGCGGCTACGATCTTCGCGCCACGCCGGATCGGTGTCCGGAATGTGGAACGATCCCGCCGCCAAAGGCCACACCGCCAAATCAGGCCGGCGCCAGGAATGGCCGGACACACTGGCTGAAATGGGGCCCGTGGTATCCACCAGCCACGAGCGACGCCTCACCCTATGAACTCGCGCTGCGCCGCCGCCTGCGGTTTCTGCTCCCCACGTCGCTCTGCATCCTTTTCATGCTGGGCTATCTATTCATGGCGTCCGACGCTATCGCAATTCATGAGTCCCGCGAACTGGTCATCATTGGAAGCTTTGAAATCCTGCTCGCGGCCAACATCGTGGCCCGCCGTCGCGTTGCAAAGAAACTGGACCGCCTGCTCGCCGGTTGTTGCGTCTACTGCGGCTACGACCTTCGCGCCACGCCGGATCGGTGCCCGGAATGCGGTACAGTGCCGGCGAGGGCCGAAAGCAAATTGGGCTGACTAGCGCCTTGCCGATTATGGCGTGACACGCAGCAACATTGTACCATTCCCGCCATTGCGGTTCGGTGTGTTTGGCGGCCTTACTTCGCGGAGCGGATATGGAACCGTTGCAGAGGATCGAGTGCCAGTGGTGCGGGGCGCAGAGTCCGACGGGTGCGACGGCCTGCGCGGCGTGCGGGGCTCAGCTTGATGTGAAGAATCTGGTGAGCGATTCCGGCTGGCGCGAGGCGCCGCGGCTGCGCGACATGTCCGAGGTTCGCTTTGGGTCAAGCACCTGCCAGGTCGAAGGGGAAATCGTACCGGTCGCGGAAATCACACTCGGCGGGAACGACGCTGTGTTCTTCGAGCACCACGTGATGCTCTGGAAGGACCATTCCGTCGCGCTGGGCGTGCTGCCGTTACAAGGAGCGGTGAAGCGGATCTTTTCGGGGATGCCGTTTGTCGTGTCGCTGGCGTCTGGGCAGGGGCGGATCGCCTTCTCGCGCGACGCCACGGGCGAACTGGTCGTGCTGCCGTTGCATCCGGGCATGGAACTGGACGTTCGCGAGCATGCGTTTCTGCTCTGCTCGCATTCGGTTGAGTATTCCTACACCCGCGTGCAGGGCCTGAAGAACATCCTCTTCGGCGGGCAGGGAATGTTCATGGACCGCTTCGTGACTCGCGGCCAGCCGGGGATGCTCATTCTGCACGGATACGGAAACGTGTTCGAGCGCAAACTGGCCGCGGGCGAGAGCATCCTCGTCGAGCCGGGTGGGTTTCTTTACAAGGACTCGACCGTCACGATGGATGTTGAGACGCAGAAACTGACCACCGGGTTCTTCGGCGGCGTCGGGATGAGCCTTGCCCGCATGACCGGGCCGGGTCGCCTGGGAATTCAGTCCATGTACCATCATCACCGTTCGGAATAATCGGCACGGCCGGATCGAGCCACACCCATGAGCGGACCAACCACTAGCTCACCGCAAGCCGCCCGGCAATACAATTGCCCCTGGTGCGGCCACGCCTCCGATGCCTCGTCGATGAGTTGCCCGCGCTGCGGCGCGCCGGTTGACGTGACCAAAGCCGTCACGCACAGCGGCTGGGCCAAGCTGCCGCCGATCCGCGACATGACGCGAATCCAGTTCGGCGATTCGACGCTGCAGATCGAAGGCAAATACGTGCCGGTGGCGGATTTCAAGCTGGGTGCCGGCGCGGGGATTTATTTCACGCATCATCTGCTGCTTTGGCGCGATGCGCAGGTGAATATCGGCGTGATGTCGATGAAGGGCGGATGGAAACGCCTCTTCGCCGGGTTGCCGCTGGTGATGACGCAGGCCACCGGACCCGGCCGGGTCGCCTTCTCCAAGGACGAGCCGGGCGAATTGATCGTTGTGCCGCTTGACCCGGGCCAATCGCTGGACGTGCGCGAGCATGTGTTCATGGTGGCGACCAACACGATCGGCTACGACTGGTTCCAAACCGGAATCTGGTTCTCCACATATGCCGAGAAGAGCCAGGAAACGCACTATCCGATCGGCATGTTCATGGATCGCTTCACCGCTACGGCCGGGCCCGGCCTGGTGTTGCTGCACGGATCGGGGAATGTCTTTGAGCGCCACCTGGCCGATGGGGAATCGATCCTCATCAAGCCGACGTCGCTGCTATTCAAAGACCCGACGGTGCGGATGAATCTGCACATCGAATCGCCGGGCGGGGCGAAGACTTTCTGGGGCCGGAGCTACCTGCGCTATTTGTGGCTGCGCGTGCACGGGCCGGGGCGCGTGGCGGTGCAGTCGAATTATCCGATGGTGGAAGACCCCGACCGCAATCTGGCGGGCGTTTCGGCGGGTTCAACGCAGTTCACGTGGTAGCTGGCGTCGAACTGCGCCACGTCTGCCCGATCCGTTGTATGGCGATGCGATCCACTCCGCCCCCGGCGGCGGTCAGTATGCGTTCCAATGGCTCGGTTACGGGTTCGTAGCTGAGCTTGAAGGTGCTGTGATGCATGGGCACGATCCAATCCGCCCGCGCGTGGTTGGCCATGTCCCATGCCTGCTCGGGCGTGGCATGCGACTGCACCCAGGGGTTGTAGGCGCCGATGCCCATGATCGCCATATCCACGCGGGTCAGATCACGAAAATCCTCCTGGAACGCCGTGTCGCCGCCAAAGAGCACGCGAGAACGGCTGGATTCCAGCAGGTACGAGTTGTATCCGCGATAGGTGTCATAAAACGTGCGCGCCCCCCAATGCCGCACGCGATGCGACGTGATCAGCAGCGGACCCAAGCGGCACGATTCACCCCAGCGCAATTCGCGCACATGACGAAAGCCCAGATCGGACACCAGGTCGCTGGTGCGGCTGGCTGTCACCACTGGCACCGATTTGTTCAGCCGAACCAGCGTCGGGCGATCCAGATGATCAAAATGGGCATGGCTGAGCAGAATGAGATCGATGGCCGGCAATTCGCTGACCGACAGCGCGGGTGCCAGGTGCCGTTGCGGTCCGGCCGTCAAAAGGCCAAGGCCCAGCCCGATGCGGTCGCTGAGCACCGGATCGGTCAGCACCGTCATCCCGCCGACGCGAATCAGCATCGTCGCATGACCCAGCCACGCCACCGCCAATTCGCCGTCACCAAGTTGATCCCACGTCGAGCAATCCGGCCGCAGCCCCGCCGGCGGCGCGAAGCCGCGCCATTCGTCCAGCATGCGCAATCGTCCTCGACCGCGACCCAGCGCATCGGCCAGTCGCAGCGTCCCCGGCCGGACTTTTGCCCAGTCCGCCACCCAACGCCATCGCGCACTGTGGGCCTTGGTACGGGATGATGCGCGCGCGCCGGTGCGGCCCGCCGCCATGGCGGTGTCAGACACGTCAGCCGCCCCATGCGAATCAATCGCCATCGCGTATCACTCCCACTCGATCCGCACGCCCACCGGAAAATGGTCGCTGGCATGCTCGGCCAACCGATCGCGGTCGATCCATGCCGCGGTGATACGGCCAGGGTCAATCGAATGGGTCAGCACGTAATCGATCCGCTGGCCCGGATGCTTCGTCGTGAACGATCCGAGCGTCGACGCCATTTCCGGATCGCAATGATACAGGGTATCGACGTATCCCGCCGCCAGTAATTTGGCGATGACGCGCCGCGGGATCGAGCCGCCATTGGCCGCCCAATCCTCGCCAGTCCGCGGCTTGCATTTTGCCGGATCGATCTTCTGCACGGGGGAATTCGAGTTCAGATCGCCGCAGAGCAGATGCGGGCGGCCGTCTTTCCGGTGGCGATCCAGCCGCGACAAGATCACATCCACCTGCTGTTCGCGTCGGCATTCGTCCGATTCGCGGGCTCGCGCGTTCAAGTGGAGGCCGGCGATAACGATCTCGTTTCCCGACGACGGGCGAATCGTTGCTTCCAGAAAACATCCCTCGAATGATCGGTCCAGTTGCCCGTGATCGATTGATTGGCGGATCTCCGATGAGCTCAACACCGCTATCGCGTGCCGCAAGCCGCGGCCGATGGCCACATCCATCCCCAACCGGCTTGCGATGTATTCCACGACGGCGGAGTCATCCGCCTCGACCAGCACGACGATATCCGGTTTGCGCGATGCGACAATATCAGCAATCGGCTCAGCCCGGCCGACACCGCCGTCCAGAATGTTGTAGCTCACCAGGACCATCGTCGCACAAACAAGAAGGCGACTCGACTTTCCCCGTCAAGAGGATGGTCGAATCGCCCGTTGTCGGCAAGAGCCGTTAATCCGTATCAGCCGCCGCGGCCGCCGCCCTTACCACCGCCGCCGCCACGGGCACCACCACCCGTGCCTCCGCCAGCGCCACCACCGGTGCCACCGCCGGCACCGCCGCCCGTACCACTGCCGCCGCCGCTGGCCTCGTCGGCCTTGAGTTTGGCTTGGGCCGCCGCGTAATCGGTGTCCTGATCCAAGGTTGAATTGAAATCCTGCTGGATCTTGTCCAACGCATCCTGAGCCGCCACCAGGGCCGCCTTGGCCTTGGCGCAATTGTCATCGGCGGTTTCGGCCTCGCCTTCCATCTTGGTGACAGCAGCGCCAGCTTCCATCTTCGCCGTGGCCAGATTGGCCCTGTCCTCGGGGTCGGAGCTATCCGAGGCCTCGAAATTGTCCAAGGCGGTAGATGCCTTGGCCTTCTTGGCGACGGCCGCCTGGTAATCGGGGTTCTTTGCCAGTTGGTCGATCACGGCCTTGCACGCCGAAGCATAAGCCTCCTGCGCGGCATCATAGGCCTTCTTTGCGGCGACATAGTCATCTTGCCCCTGACGGGCTGTCCAGAGTTTGGTCCTGATGGCGGCGATGTTCGCCTCATCGGCTTTCACGGTCGCACTGGCCGTGGAAGACGCTCCACCACCGCCCGTGCCTCCACCACCGCCGCCGCCACCCCCACCGCCCCTCCCCCGGCCACCCCCACCGCACTTACCACCGCCACCCCCCTCGCCGCCGCCACCGCCTCGACCCGCCCAGGCGGAACTGTTCATTGAGCCCAAGCCTAGCGCCAAGGCCAACATCACAATCACAAATAGCTTCGAAAATTTCATAGCCGAGCCTCCGAATCTTGACCGGCACTGCCCGATTTGTGCCCGCTGACATCCTCCGCCACAACTATGCAAAAACTGCTTGCACGTCAGTTTGACAATATCATTATGCCAAATCAAGATGTTTTGTTGAAACTTTTTTCATGTTCCGGCATTTTTATTTTTTGCTCCGCTTTTCCGCTGACCCGCTTGCCGCCCCACAGGCCTCCTTCAAACCTATGATAACGCCGGCTGCAACCAACCCTCACGGAGAATCCGATGACTCTTAGACCTTCCTCCCAGCCGTCCCCCGACAGCGATCCGGCCGCCGCCAAGGTCGATCTGCCACGTATCGAACGCGCCGTGCGCGAGATTATTCTTGCAATCGGCGAGAATCCTGACCGCGAAGGCCTGCAAAAGACCCCCGCCCGCGTCGCCCGAGCCTATGCCGAGCTGATGTCCGGCCTCTTTCAAGATCCCCGGCTGACCCTAAAGACTGTATTCCGCGAAAGATACGATGAAGTCGTCCTTCTCCGCGATATCGAATTCCATTCCATGTGCGAGCATCACCTGCTGCCTTTCACCGGCCGGGCCCATGTTGCCTATCTTCCCGACGGCAAGGTGGTTGGATTGAGCAAACTCGCCCGCCTCGTAGACGGCTATGCCCGCCGGCCGCAGGTCCAGGAGCGACTCACCACCCAGATCGCCGACGCTCTCATGGAGGAGCTCAACCCGCTTGGGGCCGCATGCGTTATCGAAGCCGTTCATACATGTATGACCATCCGTGGCATCCGCAAGCCCGGCAGCACAATGGTCACCAGCGCGCTGCGCGGCATTTTCAAGGAAAACCCCGCCAGCCGGGCCGAGGTCCTCGCACTTTTGTGCGGAAACGCCAATCCAAAGCTCTAACGCACTGCCATTGACTATTCACCGTATACCGTCCACCAAACCCCCCGTGATTATCTGTCTCGGCACAACCCCGGCCCTGCAACGGACGATGCAATTCGCGTCGCTGGAGATTGGTCAGGTTAATCGCGCATCCCATGTACACACCGGCGCCAGTGGGAAATCCATTAACGTCGCCCGCGTGCTGCATACGCTCGGCCATCCCGTCCTGGCCACCGGTTTCCTGGGCGGCCCATCAGGCGACATCATCCGCCGTGATCTGGACCAATCCGGCATCTCTCATGATTTCGTCGCCGTCCCCGTCCCGACACGAACCTGCACCACGGTCATCGACCATACCCACGGCACTGCCACTGAGTTGATCGAGGAGTCCGCCCCCGTCGATGCCGATGCCTGGAGCCGTCTGGATGAACTGTTGAAATCCCATCTACTCCGCGCGACAGCACTGGTGCTTTCCGGCACGATCGCCGGGGGCACTGGCGATGATTTCTATGCTTGTTGCGTCCGCCTTGCCCGCATTCACGCGATCCCCACCATTGTCGATGCCGCAGGCGCTGCGCTCCGGTTAGCCCTCAATGAGCGCCCGGCTGCCATCAAGCCCAACCGTGCCGAACTCGCCACTACAATTGACAGCACCCTCGACGCAGAAGAACGCGGTGACCTTGCCGAATCCGACCTCCACGCCGCCGCAATCGGATTGGCGACGTTGTCGGATTGGGTCTTCATCACACTCGGCCCAGCCGGCGCTATCGCCGCCGATCGGGAACATCTCTATCGCGCCGCATCCCCGCCGGTGAAAGCCATCAGCCCCATCGGCTCCGGCGATTCCTTCACCGCCGCCATCGCCATTGCCATCACGACAAAGATGAATCTCCCCAACGCCCTGCGCCTGGCCACCGCCGCCGGCGCCGCCAATACGCTGACCCCCGACCCCGGCCATCTCCAAGCGGCCGATGTCCACAGGCTCCAGCCGCTGGTGGGAGTGACGACAATTCGATAGCGGTTTGAGGATTCGGTCGATCCCGGCATTTTGTCGCCCGCAACCGATGCCCCGCAACCGACGCTTCGTCCTTGCGACGGCAATATGATAAGCTCCCGCCCATGCGACACGACGGACGAGCCAACGATCAAATCCGGGATATTCATATCACCCGCGGCTTCACCAACACCGCCCCCGGCAGTGTGCTGTGGCGGCAAGGCAACACGCTGGTCCTCTGCACCGCCGCCGTCGCCGTGGAAATACCGCCCTGGTTCACCGACGACAAACCCGGCGGCTGGCTCACGGCCGAGTACGTCATGCTCCCCGCCTCCACCCCGCAGCGAAAACCCTGGCCCAAGATCGGCCACACCGATTCTCGCGGCACGGAGATTCAGCGCATCATCGGCCGAAGCCTCCGCGCCGTCGTCGATCTGTCCAAGATCGGCCCCATCACCATCAGCATCGACTGCCAGGTTCTCCAGGCCGACGGCGGCACAAGAACCGCCAGCATCTGCGCCGCCTACGTCGCACTGGCCGATGCCTTGGCCAGTCTCCCGCCCGCGATGCCCCCGCCGAAGAAACTTCCGCGCGACATGAGTTCGCCGCCGCCGCGGTTTGATCCCGCGTTCTACAAGCCGAACGAAGCCCTTGTCGATCAACTGGCCGCCGTCAGCGTCGGCTTCGT
>Ga0181520_10003427_pt1 | contig 27913 bp, 24 predicted proteins | sample PEATcosm2014_Bin_29_FD_132451 | JGI IMG/M metagenome (GOLD analysis project Ga0181520, IMG submission 132451) | Peatland microbial communities from MTU Mesocosm Facility, Houghton, MI, USA - PEATcosm2014_Bin02_30_metaG | ecosystem: Environmental > Terrestrial > Soil > Wetlands > Peat | place...
CCCTCATGCGGGCCTGAAGGAGGAAACGGCCACCTAATTAATTAGGCAGCATAGGCATACTGCGTGTTGGCAGTTGTCATTGTCCCACTCCGATCACGGGTGGTGTGGACCCCCGACATGCCTCCTAAGCGCAAGGGCTCCCGTCGAAACCGGTACGCCCCCACTGCCTCTAGGTTACGCCACGCGCTTGGGGGTGTCAAATCGGATGGCAGACGGCAGTGGGCAGTGGGCAGTTGGCGACGAGCACTGATTTCTTCACCGCAGAATCCAATGGATGAGCAGGCCGATTCCGGCGAGGAGTTTGACGCCATCCAGTCCCGTGAATGACCCGTGCAACGCCCAGAAGCGCGGCATGACGGGCGGCGGAGGATTGCGCGGAACAAAATCGATGCTCCGGCCGAGCGAGGTAATCCAAGGCGTAATCACCAGCGTCAGGACCACGGACAGGGCGAGCATGGTCGCCACGACGCCGATGTCCACCGCGTTGCGCGGATTCTGCCGCCACAACAGCAGGAAGAGAATTCCTCCCAGCCCAATTTGGAGCGCGCCGTATCCCCAGAAAAGCGTGCGATTGATTTCCGCCGCCATATAGCGGAGCGCGACTCGCGTAGAGGCTTCGCCCAGGGGTTTGGTGGTTTCTAGGAATTGTGGCTCGGCGCGCTTCAGTACGCTCTCCACGGTGGCAAAGCTTCTCGTGGCGGCAAACCACATGCAGAGCGTAGACATGATCCACGCGCCCAGAATCGCAACGGCCAGCACTTGCCATCGTCCCATTTGGATTGTCTCCACCCGGTCGTGGGTCAGCTTGACATCTGAGAGCCGTGCGCGTGAACCCGTTCAGCGCGCCGGCCCCCGAAGGCATGAATGGTTCGCGTGCCGGCGGCAGGCTCACCTCCGTGCCAGGTCCCCTTGGGAATGAAGCACTCCTCGCCGGCTCTCACTGGAACACGCTTGCCGTCGATGATCAGCGTGTAGCAGCCCTGAACAACCACAAAGTACTCGTCATATTCATGCGTATGGGGAGCTGATACCGCCGATTCACGGCAGGTCCAGAATGCCATTTGGCTTCCATCGACACCATCAAAGACGTAGCCTTCGACTCCGGGGGTAGCTTGACTCGTCGTGGCGATCTTGTTGGCCGGATGCTTCATGAAATCTGGAAAACTGTCCATCGTTGTTCCTTCAAGTTGGCGGCAATCAAGCGAGTTGGCTACCCCAAAGCTGAAACTATTTTCGATTGTCCGCCCTGGGGGCTTGCCTCCGCCGCTCATGCTCAGATAAGCTTGCGCCCGCATTATAACGCAGACCTCTGCATTCCCGCGGTGAATGGTTTAAGGTGAAAGGCCTCTTTGGTGCTCTATGCCCAATGAATACGATGCAATCGTCATCGGCGCCGGCCACAACGGCTTGGTGACCGCGGGGTATCTGGCGCGGGCAGGGCTGCGCACGCTCGTGCTGGAGAGCAGACACGTGGTGGGCGTCGCGTGCGTGACTGAGGAGATCTTTCCCGGGTACAAATTCTCGACCACGTCTTATCTTTGCAGCCTGATGCAAGAAAAGGTCACGCGCGACCTCGAGTTGGAAAAGTTCGGCTTTACCGTTTATCCCAAAGACCCCGCATTCTTCAGCCCTTTTCCCGACGGCCGGTATCTGATCATGGGGTCTGACATCGGTCAGACCTACGAGGAGATCCGCAAGTTTTCCGCGCGTGACGCTGAGCGATACCCCCAGTACGAAGAGTATATCGACCGTCTGGCGCGCTTCGTCGAGCCGCTGTTGCTTGAGACTCCGCCCGACATCGCGGGGCGCGGATTCGGAGACTGGCAAAAGCTGGCCAGTTTGGGCCGCCGGGTTATGAAGATGCCCACGGACGAGTTGGTGGGCCACCTGCACATCCTCTCGCAAAGTGTGAAGGATTTTCTCGACCCGTGGTTTGAGTCGGAGGCCCTGAAGGTGGCGCTGGCCACCGACGGCGTCATCGGCACCAAGGGCGGCCCTTACACGCCCGGCACGGCCTACGTGCTGCTCCATCATGTTATGGGTGGCGTGGGCGGCAAGCGCGGTCTGTGGGGATTCGTGCGCGGAGGCATGGGCGGCGTCACGCAGGCGATGGCAGCGTCGGCTCGGTCTGTGGGCGTGGAGATTCGCGCCGGCGCGCGCGTGGCGCATATTCTCACGAAGGACGGCCGCGCGTGGGGCGTGACACTCGCGAGCGGGGAGGAGATCCGCGCCCGCGTGGTGGCCTCTAACGCCGATCCCAAAGTCACCTTCCTCAAGCTCCTCGAATCCCGCGAGCTACCCGAAGATTTCCTCGCCGCAATCCGTTCCTTGAAGATCGAAGGCGTCTCGATGAAGATCAACCTGGCGCTCGACGGCCTGCCGGATTTCACTTGCCTGCCTGGATCTACCTTAGCGCCCCATCACAAAACCACGATTCACATCTGCCCGACGCTCGAATACATTGAGCGTGCCTACGACGATTCCAAGTACGGCCGCCCCAGCGCGCGGCCCATGCTGGAAATCACCATCCCCACCACGTATGACTCCACGCTCGCTCCGGCGGGCAAACATGTGATGAATATCTTTCTACAATACACACCGTACACGCTTTCACCCGAAGTGGCCCCGAGCTGGCATCAGCTTAAAGAAATTTATGCGGACCGCGTGATGGAGATGATTGAAGAATACGCGCCGGGCTTTAAAAACCGGGTGCTGCACCGCCACGTCCTGTCGCCGCTCGACTTGGAAGAGGAATACGGAATGACGGGAGGGAACATCTTCCATGGCGAGATGAGTGTGGACCAACTTTTCTTCCTGCGCCCCGTCGCCGGCTGGGCCAAATACCGCACGCCGATTCGCGGGCTTTACCTGTGCGGGTCCGGCGCCCACCCCGGCGGCGGCGTGATGGGCGCGCCCGGCCACAACGCCGCGCGAGAAATCCAGAAGGATTGGAAGAACCTCAAGAAATAGAGCCGCCGGCCGAAGGCCAAAAGCCGAACGCTCAACGTCGGCGGGAATGCGGTTTAGGTTGGGCGGACGGAGCGGAGTACCATCTCGAGCTGGGCCAAGTGGTTGAGCGTGTGCCCAGCGATGATGCGAATCACCGTTCCGGCTTTTTCCGCTCCGCGATCCGGGTGAATGGCTGCCTTGCCGAGATCGTCGGTGTCCAGCAGCCGGAACAGTGATAGGTTCCACGCGCGAAGCGCTAGAAACGTCCGCGCCGCCTCCATCCCGTCCATGTGGTCGTAACGCCGTGCCCACCGATTCTCGTCGAAGGTCTGAATGGCCAACTCCGGCTCGGAAACGATCTGCCGCACCCGAAACCCGAACGCCATTTCGACATCCGCCAAGTGGGCGAGCACCTGCGCGGCTGACCACTTTCCAGGTGCGTAGCTGCGCTGGAGGCCCTCAGGGCCGAGCGTCTGCGCGATGGCTGGAATACTTTCCTGCGTTGTTACGAGAACCTCAAGTGGATCGCGCTCGCCAAGAAATTGCGCATAGGGGTGTGTGGCTGTCATCTTCGAAACTCCGATCGCTGACACAGTGTTGACACTTGACTTCTCCCCTAGTTCCCTTCCACTTCATTCCATCCTTCGTGTTCCTGCCAGTCCATGATGCGCAGGTGCTTCTCTTCGCGGGAGAGCTGGGAGAACGTTTTCTTATCGCCTTCGGCCAAGTTGCCGTCCTGGGATTCATAGATCCAACTCATTTCCTGCTTCAGTGCGGCGGCCTCGCCGCTCAAGTGGACCACATAGTGTTCGTACTTATAGGGAGCGGGTTTAAAGCCTCCCGAGCCGTACGCTTGGTCTGCCAGCACGACGGTCTGGGGATCGAGCGCCTTTTGCTTAAGCAGCGCCTGGCAGGCTTTAATCGCGAACCAGTTCGCCGTCCGATGGTCCACGTGCCGCTCGTCGGGACCGGTCAGCGCAAGCATCGCCGGGTGAAAGTCGGTGATGACCTTTCCGATGGCCTCGACTACCGCGTCGCGCGCGTACGGCAAGTTGGGCTTATACACGTTTTCATAGGGGGAGTGATCGACGGCAAGATAAATAGAGAGGAAGGGGTTGGAAGAAGATTTGTGGTCGAACCAGATCTTCCCAGAGCCGCCATCCGGCAAGCCGAGGTCGATGAACTTGTCGTGCGGAACGCCCAGATGCCCGACAGCGGCGACGGTCTCTTCCAGGCGTACGGTGCCGAATTCACGCGCTTCGTTGGGGCCACAGGCCTTGTCGAAATACCGCTCGCACTCGCCAACGTCGCCGGCGGTAAGGATCAGAACCTCGACCGGAATCCTGGCTTCGACGGCTGCGCGCATCAATCCGGCGTAAGCCTGCTCATCGTCCTCGTGCGCGCAGATGACCATGAGCGAAGATGGAAGCGGGTTCACGGCCACATCCGTGCTGGTGCGGGCCAGAACGTTTCCCGCGCTCCCAACAAGAGTCAGTTCGACAGGATAGGTGTCGGGGGTCGCAGTCGATGGAATTGGCCAGGCGTCCCCCGCTGCCTTTTGCGTGGCGCCGGTCGCCAAGTTAATCCCCGCAAGGAGTGTGCCCGAGAAGACTTCTTTGCCCTTTGAATCCGCAATGCGCGCCTGAAGAGAGACGCCGCTCCAAGCCTCGCTCCCGGAGTTCTTCAAGGTGGCGACGATCTTCACCGTATCCCCCGGACGGTAAAGTGTGTGCGACGGGTCTACGCGCAGGGCCGCCGAAATCTGGCCCGGGGCGTAGAATTCCCGGTACTTCACAAAATCCATATAAGAAAGGTAGGGATGCGTGAAGTTGCGGGTGTAAGGCTTGGGCAAGTCGCGGTCCCAAGTGCGCACAATCGCCTGTGGGGTGAATTGCATGTCGTACAGTTGGGTGCGGTCAGCGTTCCACAACGCCACGGTGTAAGTGTCAATTTCCGGCGGCGGCACCTTTTCGTTTTCCACGGAAATGCCCGAGCCCATCACATCGCGCTGCTTGCCGCTCAAGAATGCAGCCGTCCCACCGGTCATCATGGGAATCGTCACCGCGGATCCGGCCGGAATGTCCAAATGCTCGCGCAGTACCTTGAGCCCGAGGTCCGGGTTGTCGTGCCCACCCTGAGCAGAGTAGAGCGAGATCCAGGGGTAATTGGCGTTCGAAAACTCGACGCGCAAACCTCTGAGGTCAGCGTCCGAAAGATTCTCGAGTCCCACCTCACACTTGATGGGCTCGCCGATGGTGTAAATTGTCTTATCAAGGGTCACGCGCGAAATCTTGACGAGTTTCTTGTACACCACGAAGCCACGCACTTTCTTCGTGACCTCGGGAACATGATCAATTCGGTCGTCGACGTGCAAAGTTAGCGTATAAAGACCGGTGGGCGCTTGTGGGGGAATCGGCCATCCCACCTGAAATTCCTCCACGCCAGGCCTGGTTTCCGGGACGCGATCCATTTCCACGCTAGTGCTGGAAGTCGTCCCGTAGTACTGAATTTCCGCAAAGACCACGTAGCGTTTCGGTTGGCCCGTGAGTCCGCGCACCGAAGCGTGAAGGTAAGCGAACGTGCCGCTGTTAAACCCCGTATCCATCGGCCCGCCCTCAACGGAAATCTCTGTCCCCCAAAGCGGCGCGCTGACCAGGAGGAACGCTGCTGCCAGCGCGGTCCACCACCCTTTTTTCTCGAGCATCTCTTCTCCTCGTTCCCATATGGGATTCCTGTATTATTGCTGGTACCCCTGGTCAGTTCAAACTAATTCGCATCCCGGGGCGATTGTGGAAAGCGGCGCTCTCGAATATCATGCCGTCGGAGGGACAAATCCTAAACTGGGGTCTACGAAGGCAGGACTAGATTGAGGAAGGAGCGGTCTTGGGGTGGAGAGCCAAATCTCTCTGCGCCAGGATAATCCCGGATGGCGGTCAAGATTCTGATGGCAGACCCGGATCGTGCGGTTCTGGAATTGGCGATGTCAACCATGTCGTCGTTGAAGTGGTGTGATCTCGTGACAGTAACGGACGGACACAAGGCCGTCGAGCATTTGCAACGCCAGAAGTTCGACGGTCTCGTTATGGCGGACCGGATTCCCGGCACGGACGCGCTCGATCTTATTCGACAGGTGAAAGGCTCGACGCTGAATGCCAGCGTTCCCATCGTGATGCTGACCGGAGAGATTGACCTCGACACGATGCGCAAAGGATTTAACGCCGGTGTGACGTTCTTCGCCGCGAAGCCCCCGAATCGCGAACGCTGTTATCACCTTTTCAACGCTGTGCGCGGCGCCATGGAAACGGAAAAAAGACGCCATCACCGGTTGCCCTATCGGACGCCGGTGACATGCGCTTTTGGAGATGTCGAGAGGAACAGATTCGTGGGCGAGAGCGTGGAGATTAGCGAAGGCGGAATGTCGGTGAGACCTTCGGGTGGCGTCGCGGTTGGTCAGATTTTGGAGTTGGAATTCCTGATGCCCCAAATCTCAAAACCTGCACACCCCGTGCAAAAGCCGCGAAAAGGGCTTTTCGCCGAGCACGAGGAGCCTGCGACGGGGCCGCAAAGGGTGCGTGCCATCGTCCGGTTTGCAACACCCGAAGGTGGCGTTATAGGCTTGGGTTTTCTAGACTTGAAGCCTCCACAACGTGAAGCCATCCAGTTGTATATTGCTGGGAGCATTTAGAACGCACGCGGCGCCGGACCGCGGAAAGACTCAGCCTTCCTTTCCGCCGCAGTGGGATGCCTAAAAGGGTCATAACGGCCAAGAAGGCACATACGACGCGGGACGATTGGATGCGAATGGGGCGTTGCGCCCGATGGTGCTGCGGCCGTAAGTCGATCGTGCTGACAAAGAGTAAGGAGCAGAAATTGTGAGGCGAGGGGATAGGGTTACGAAAGGAAAATTGGGCTTGACCGCGGTTGCGGCAACCCTCCTTCTAGGCATGGCTGCGCCCCAGGTGGCTCCGGCGCAGCAAGCCAATGTCGAAAATGCTGCAATTATCCGGCATCTAGACGTCGGCATCGAATGGTACAAGCAGCTCATGAGCGCTGATGAATCCGCTGGGCAGCCAAGCGATGCCTATTATTTGGAAAATGCCCGGACCCTGGCCAAACAGGCGGTGCAACTCGCGTTTCAATCCGCGGACGCGGAAGCCGCGCTATTGCTCTCGGAAAAAGGAGGGGACTCAGGCGCCTCATTCTCCTCTCAGACCTCCGGCGAGAAACAAAACATCGCCAAGTCAGTTGCGAACTACGCCGCTCAAATCAGCCAAATCCAAAGCCAGATTGAGACATTCGACAGTCAGATCCCGAAGGTTTATGGGAAGAAACTTCAGGAAATGATTTCCCAGAGGGACAGCTTGCAGGACCAACTGGAGTTCGACAAGACGCTTCAGGAGGCCCTTCAGAAGTTATCGTCGTTTATGACCGAGAGCACAGGGAAGAAGGCGGGATTGCAGATGGAGATCGATGACTTGAAAAAATCGGTTCCCGAGCTCTTTGCCCAAGCTCCCACGAAAGGGAATTCATCCGCCGGTTCCAGCTCGTCCGCCAACTCATCACCATCGACAGGGCTGTTCGGTCAAGCGGCGATTCTGTTCTCGAGCTGGGGAGATCTGCGCGCGATCAAAGACTTGATCCAAGGCGCTGACAGGGTTATTGCGTCGGCCCGGGAAGTGCAAACTCCGCTCCGAACCAAACTCCGCGGGACGATTGCCCAGGGACACGGTTTGGCGAACCTGCCGGCAGCACAGGATTCTGCGGATGTGCAAGCAAACCGGGCGAAGATGACTTTACTCACCGCCCAATTCAAACAGATTTCGAGCGCCGCAATTCCGCTGGCGCAGGAGATTATCCTGACGGAGGAAAGCCAAGCGAGCCTGCAGCAGTGGCGAGTCTCTGTCCACAAGGGATACATCTACGTTCTCGAGTCATTTCTTGCCCACCTTGCCCTCCTCTTGATCGGAATAGGTGTGGTGATGGGTATTTCCGAGGTTTGGCGAAAGGCAACTTTCCGCTACGTTCGGGATTCCCTGCGGCGGCATCAGCTATTGCTCCTGCGCCGCTTTGTCACCGCCTTCCTGCTGGCTGTCGTTCTGGTTATAGGATTTGTCAGTGAATTCGGATCGCTGGCAACGTTTGCCGGTTTCGTTACTGCCGGAATTGCGGTGGCTCTGCAAACCGTCATCCTTTCGGTGGCAGCCTATTTCTTCCTCCTCGGGCGGCATGGCATACGGGTGGGGGATCGTATTTCTGTCTCCGGTGTCACCGGAGACGTCATCGATGTGGGGCTGGTTCGGCTTTCCCTTATGGAGTTGAGTGGGGCAGGTTCCGAGGTGCATCCCACCGGGCGCTTAATGGTCGTTTCGAACTCCGTCCTTTTCTCGGGCACACTCTTCAAACAAATCCCCGGTACCGCCTATGCCTGGCATGAGCTGCATATCAAGTTGCAGAGTGGTTGCAATTTCACCATGGCTGAGAAAAAGATGCTGGAAGCGGTTAATTCAATCTACTCCCTCTACCGCGCCAGCCTTGAGCAACAGCAGCAAGCTCTGGAGGGTCTGATGGCCGTTACCGCCGCGGTACCCAGCCCGCAGGCAAGCCTTCAGTTGGTGGAAAACGGCCTGGATCTCACGGTGAGGTACCCTGTGGTGCTTCACCGGGAGAGCGAGATCGATAATCAAATGGCCAAGAAAGTCATGGAGGTTCTCAACGCCGACCCGGAATTGAAAGCTGCGGTGGGGTCCCCTACGATTCGGCCGGCGGGCAATACATAACGTAGATTTGCCATCAAGGGTAGTGCGGACTCGTTATGCCGGCCCGCAGTGATCCCCCGATAGAGTGCTCTCCCAGGCTTCACCCTTTCTTATTCCCGGAAGCAGGTGATTGCCCGGGCGGTGAGAACTTGCCCCGGGTTCTTCCCCGTGGTTTTCTGACACGTTCCTGAATCAGCAGTTGCTGGCAATCGGAGCAGATAAGGTGAAATCCGCTCGGGGACGCTACAATCCGGGACGAGTTGCAGCTAGGGCAGATCGGTTGCGAAGGCATAATCGAGGCTATGGTAACACAGACCGGAGGCCGCGCCTAGTTACGAACGAACATAGTGTTATTCTTTGCATATAATAAGAGCATGACATCCCAGGAGCATCAACAGGCGGTGTATGGCTGCCGATTTGCTGGAATTGAACAGCAGCGCGCGAAGGTGTGGCGCACCCTCGCCTGCCACTACTTTCAGCGGTGGGTCAACCCTGCGGACACCGTCCTCGATCTGGGCGGTGGTTATTGCGAATTCATCAACAGCATTTCAGCAGCTCACAAGTACGCTTTGGACTCAAATCCCACTGCCACGGATAAAGCCGCCCCCGGCGTTACCGTACTTTCCCAGGAGGCCACCCAGCCATGGTCCCTGCCGCCTGAGTCCGTCAACGTGGTATTCAGCAGCAACTTCTTCGAACACCTCGCGGCCAAACCGGATTTGGCATACTGCCTTTCCGAAGCGCACCGGGTGCTCCGCCCGCAAGGTTTGCTGATTGCGCTCGGGCCAAACATCCGGTATTGCTACGATGAGTATTGGGACTTCTGGGATCATCATTTGGCTCTCAGCGATCGATCAATGGTGGAGGTTTTGGAGATCAACGGATTTCGAACCGAACTCGTCATCCCGCGCTTCCTTCCGCTCACCATGAGGTCACGAATTCCTCAATGGGCGTTCCTGATTCGACTGTACCTAGCGCTTCCCCTGGCGCAGCGCATTTGGGGAAAGCAATTCCTGGTGATTGCACGGAAGCCAATGCGATGAATTTCAGGATTCTCGCCCAAACCCTCCAGCGAAGCGCTTGGCTGGCGTGTTTCATCCTGGTCTGCCTGTCGGCGTTTTTCCTCAGCGGGACCGAGCAACCGCCCCTCGAACTGGATCCCTCCTGGCACGCGGCGCTTGAATACGCGACCTCGCATCATTGTCAATTCGGCACTCAGATTGTCTTTACCTTCGGGCCTCTGGGATTCCTGAGCACTCGGACCAGCCTGGGCCACCTCGTGGGCGCCCGCATCGCCTTCGCCTTCTTCTGGAGCGCGCTCGTGGCCCTGGCAGTGACGGCGACGGCAAGGCGCTTGCCGGGATGGGTGCGCTACGCTTTTCTCGCCTGGTTGGTGGTCTTCACGCTTTCCGCGGGGCTGGACCAAACCGCGTTTTTCGTGATGGCGTCCGGCACGTTACTTCTGCTCGTCGACAATCCCCGCGAGCGTTGGCAAGCACCACTCTGGATTGTTGCGTTTGTTGTCCTCTCTCTCATCAAAGAGTCGTTCCTGACCGCAGCGATCGTCAGCCTTGCGCTGGTTGTTGTCTGCTGGCTCTGGGAGCGAAAAAACCGCAAGGCGCTTGTGCTGGCGCTGGCTGCACCGGCGGGATTCGTCGCGTTCTGGATAGCCTTGGGCCAGGCGCCCTCCCACCTTGTTCCATGGTTCCATCATGCCCTCGAGCTTGAATCTGGCTACAGCGCGGCGATGAGTTTGGTTCCCAAGACCACCGTGCTATGCGCCGCCCTGGGTGCACTCGCGCTGTTCGCAGGCTCACTTATCGCGGCTATCGCGCGGACGCGGGGCGGCCTTGTTACTTGGGCCGGCCTCATCACGCTGGCGCAATATGTTCTTCTTGCGTGGAAGGAGGGATTCACTCGCTCCGGAGACTGGCATGCTTTTGTATTCCTGTGGTTTCTGCCGCTGGGCCTCGCGTTTTGCTTCCGCGACGACCTGTGGAAAGCGCCCGTGCCTTCTCGCCGGCGGACGCTGGAGGCCACCTTCGCCGCCGGCATGGCGCTTTGCCTGGTTGGGGCGAATTTTCAGATCTCAGGTTTTGCCCGGCGGCCCGTCGTTGATTGGCCCCGGCGCATTGTCCACAACGCCGAGGCGATCCTTGCCATTGTGCGCGGGCACTCGGACGCGCTCTATGCGAACTGCCGTGATACGCAAAGCGTTCCGATGCTCCGAATCGACCACGCGAAAGATGTCATCGGCAACGAATCCGTGGACGTCATGAACTACCGGCTGCTGGCTCCGTTGGTCAATGAGATGAATTACCAGCCGCGCCCGGTCATTCAAGGGCTTGTGGCGTATACGCCCGCACTCCAGGACCTCAATGAGGAATATTTCCGCAGTACCGGACGTCCTCACTTTGTCCTGCTCTGCCACGAAGCCACCGACGGCCGCTTTCCCACTCTGGAAGATTCTGCCGCGTTGAATTACGTGCTGAATAATTACGTTCCCGTTGCGTGGGACGGGCACTTCCTAGTTTTGCAGCAACGAACCGCGGTGGCTCCCGCCTTCCAGCTCTTACATGAAGAAACCCTGAGCTTCGGTAGGAAACTGGATTTGCGCCCGTGGGGAGACCAGCCGCTGTTCATGTCCGTCACCATCACGCCGAACTTGCTGGGGAAAGCCGCGACTCTCCTTTATCAGCCGCATATGCTGTACATGCGGGTCGCGAGAGATCACGTCGAGGAACGATATCGAATTATCCCTTCCATGGCGGAACGGCCGTTCCTTGTGAACCCCGTGCTGGTTGGCAACTACGACGTCATAAACCTTTATGCTTCCCATCCCGGCAAGGCGCCGGAAAGCGTGACTTTTGAGCGCCCCACGCGCGGGCCATTAGAATTCCGGAACGATCTGACCGTGCGGCTCTATGCTTCGCCGGGATTTCTGTGCGCGGCCAGGGGCGTCTCGGCATCCCGCATGCTCGCCGATGTGCAGGGGCGCGTTTTCTGGCCCGAGCCGGAATCGGTCGAAACAGCTATGCCCGCGCGGGTGATGATCTTTCACGGAACGTCAGCGCTGCTCGTGCGCACCCCCAGCAAGATCGAGATGGAAATTCCGGAGAGCGCCTCGTCGTTCTCGGGTTACTTTGGCATCCCTGAGGAAGCATACGTCGGCGAAGGCAGAACGCAGGGAGTGGAAGTCTCCATTACGGTCGAGGATCAGTCAGGCCACCGCCAGGTAGTGCTTGACCGCTTCCTGCAACCTTTGTCTCGAGCCGATGACCGCGGCCGATTCACTTTTCGCGTGCCGATTGACAGCAGCCGTGATCGCAGCGTCACCCTCACCGCGCGCGCGGCGGGCTCCGGTCTTGCCGAAGGCGATCCGACAGTGTGGTCACAATGCCGATTCGAGGAATCACGCCCGCCATGACGAAAGCGCGTCTGGCACCTCGCGATGTCTGACGGACTGACGGGCGGACGATCGGAAACGCCCCGGGGCTCGCAGAAGGCCAAAGAGAGTTGTTCAAACCCTCGCGCGAAGTGAAAATGTACCGAAGTGATACGGTTGAAGAGAAACGAGCGTATACTTTCTCACGCTGGAATGCCGGAAGGCGCAATCTCGACCTGTCCACGGTGAGTCCATTCTTTATGTGATAGAGGCGAAATGACGGATCGGCGAACATTCCTGATGAGGGACATACCCGCAACGGCGATCGGCTTGACGGCCGCATGGAAATCCTCGTTCGCGGCAATTCCAACTGGAGACAAACCCATGAGTTCTTCCTATTTTGAGTTCTATTACGTTCACATGCAGAACGGCAGCCAGACGGCGCGAATGGCGAAATGGCTGGAAACGCGGCTCCTGCCGATTTGCCAAAAGCACGGCTTTGGACCCATGGGGTTCTTCAACGTCACCGTGGGCACGAGCCTGCCGACGACGTTGATCGTGTTCACCTACCCCAGCCTTGCGGAAATGGAGAGCCAGTGGGGAAAGCTTGGCTCCGATCCCGACTACCTGGCAGCAGCCGAGGAGGTCGAAAAAGACGAACCGGCGTTTCACCGTGTGGAATCGACGTTGCTCCGCGCGACCGACTTTTGCCCGCCGCTCACCGCGACTCCAGCCAGCGAGCCGCCCCACAAGCTCTACGAGCTGCGCATCTATGAATCGCCGACGAATCGCCAGCTTGGATACTTGCACGACCGATTCGGCAAATCGGGCGAGATCGATGTCTTCCACAAGAGCGGCATCCACCCCGTCCTTTACGCGGACACGATCTTTGGGCCCAACCAGCCCAACATGGCTTATCTGATTCCCTTTGAAAGTGAATCTCACCGCGAAAAGGCTTGGGCCACTTTCGGCGCCGACCCTGATTGGGTGAGGATTCGCGACGAGTCCGTCCGGCATGGCGGGGAGATTGTGCGCAACATTACCAACATGTTCCTTGCGCCCACGGGCTTCTCGATGCTGCGATAGCTCGCGAAGCGAAGACCCACAGTAGATCGCCGGCCTTCACTTGCGTGCCATAATCTGGCGGATCGGTTCGTTATCCGCATAAATGCGCCACTCGGCCACCTGCGAGCCGCGAGTGAGCGCGCGCCAGGATGCCGGCGTCGACCAACAATTCTCAGGCCGCAGGGTGCCGTCCGCCGAGGAGGTGCCTTGTGCGCTTCCCAGCATGACCACCACGGCTCCATCCACGAAGGTCTCCTCAATCGTGATGCTGTAGTCGGGGACCATGCGAAAGTAGCCTTCCCAGCCTGCCTTCATTCGCTGCTTGCCTTCGACTTTCGTTCCGAGCGAATCAACGAAGACGTGATCGTCGGTCATGATGGCCGCGATCGCCTCAGCGCTCCGCCGATTGATCGCGTCTACAAAGGCGCGCACGACTCGCGATACGGATTCGGACTTGAGGGCCGCCATATTCGTCGACTCCATCGCGGGATGATGAGCCGCAATCGTTCAGAGCGAGGGATTCGCAAATCGCGCAAGCGGCGTCCCCTCGTCTTCCCGATCGGCGCCACGCAGAAAATCGAAATCGCACCCTTCGTTGGCTTGCAGGATGTGGTCGAGGAACAGCCGGCCGTAGCCACGCGTGTAATGCGGCGCTGGCGGTTTCCATTTTGACAGGCGCGTCTTGATTTCCGTCTCGGGCACGCGCAACTCGAGGCGGCGGGCCGGTACGTCCAGCTCAATTTCATCGCCGTCCTGAACAATCGCCAGAGGCCCGCCCACCGCGGCTTCGGGCGCGACGTGGACCACGACGGTCCCGAAGCTCGTGCCGCTGATGCGCGCGTCGCTCAGGCGCACCATGTCCTTCACTCCGGCTTTGAGCAGTTTGGCCGGGATGGGCAGATGCCCCCACTCCGGCATTCCCGGCGCGCCCTTGGGCCCGGCGTTCTTCAGCACCATCACCGAATTCTCATCGACCGGGAGGTCCGGGTCATCGATGCGCGCAAGCAAATCCACGTTGTTCTGGAAGACCACGGCGCGTCCCCGGTGCTTCATCAGGTGCGGTGAAACGGCGGATTGCTTGATGACCGCGCCAAGCGGGGCCAGATTTCCATTCAGAACGACGACGCCTCCCTGGGGAAACAGTGGCTCATTGAGAGGCCGGATGACCTCGCGATTAAAGCACTCTGCGCCCTTCAGATTTTCGCCCAGGGTCTTGCCACTCGCGGTCAGTGCTTCCAAATGCAGGAGCGGACTGATTTCCTTCAAAACGGCGGGCACGCCGCCGGCATAACTGAAGTCTTCCATCAGGAACGTCCCCGAGGGCCTTACGTTGGTGATGAAGGGTGTGGTGGCGGCGACGTCATCAAACGAGGAGAGGGGTAGATTAATCCCCAGCCGCCCAGCAATCGCCACCAGGTGGACGATGGCGTTCGTCGACCCGCCCAGCGCCATCAGCAGCCGCGTGGCATTTTCGAGCGCCACGGCGGTCATGATGTGCGAAGGCCGCAATCCCTCTCTTACCATATCGACGATGCGCCTTCCACTCTGTTCCGCAATCATCATGCGGCGCGAGTCGGCCGCGGGGATGTCCGCCGCGCCGGGAAGGGTCATGCCCAGACCTTCGGCGAGGCTGGCCATGGTTGACGCCGTGCCCATCACCCCGCAGTGGCCCGCGCTGCGCGCCACACAACTTTCGATTTCGCACCACTCCTCTTCTCCCAAGCGGCCGGCGCGCACCTCTTCCCACATTTTGCGGACGTCCGTGCCGAAGGCGAGTTCGCGGCCGTGCCAGGTGCCCCGCAGCATCGGCCCGCCCGGCACCATGATCGCGGGCACGTCGACGCTGGCGGCGCCCATCAACTGCGCGGGCGTGGTCTTGTCGCACCCGCACAGCAGGACCACGCCATCCAACGGGTTAGCGCGGATGGTTTCTTCCACTTCCATCGCCATCAGGTTCCGGAAAAACATAGCGGTGGGTTTCATCAGCATCTCGCCGAGCGAAATGGTGTTGAACTCCAATGGGAACCCACCGGCCTCCCACACGCCGCGCTTCACGGCTTCTGCCATAGTGCGCAGATGGGCGTTGCAGTTGTTGAGTTCGCTCCAGGAATTGCATATGCCGATGACCGGCTTGCCCTCGAAGACGCGCTCGCTGAAGCCTTCTGAGCGAAGCCATGCGCGGTGCGCCAAGCCCCAGCGGTCGCGTTTGCCAAACCAATCGCGGCTGCGAAGTTTGGGGACATCGTTGTGGGAAGTTGAGTGAATTTGAGACCTCCTGCCTATGTGCCACCGCAGAGGCGCTGAGGCTTGAGAGAACCGTCGTTGTCCCTCTCTGCGTCTCAGCGCCTTTGCGGTGATGACTGGTGCTACCTCACGCCTTCGCCAAATGGAAAATCGGCTCGATGCCCTGAGCGCGGGCGAGGAGAGCTTGTTCTTCCTCCGGCTTGATGGGCTGGAATTTCTGCGCCACGTCCATGGCGAGCCGGAAATATTTTTCATCGCCGGGAGGTACTGCGGCGGTGATGGGGTGCGACAAAGTCCAGCGCAAGCCGAGTGCGGCCTCTTCCGGCAGGGCGGCGGGCTGATACCAGCACTTGGGTTCTGGGTGGCTCTTCCTCTCCGCTTCCGGCCACGTGGTCTTTGCCATGGACTTCAGCGCCAGGATGCCCATGCCTTTTTCGTGCGCGCGCGCGAGCACCTGCGGCCCGAAGTTGGCTTGGGAGAAGAGGACAAAATTGATGGGGAAGAGGATGGTGTCGAAGTCAGAGTGATCGAGCATGGAGAACGCATTTTCCACCGAGTGCGCCGAGAAGCCGATAAACCGCACCTTTCCTGCCTTGCGCGCCGCCTGAAACGTTTCCATAGCGCCGTTCGGGCCGAAGATTTTCTCGACGTCTTCTTTCGTCGTCACCGCGTGGAACTGGTAGAGGTCAACGTGGTCGGTGCGCAGTTTGCGCAGCGAGTCCTCAAGGTCGCTGGCCGCGCCCTCTTTATCGCGCATCAACGTTTTGCAGGCGAGGAACGAGCGCTTGCGATAGGGTTCCACCGCGGGTCCCAATATTTGTTGGGCATTGCCGTATTCCGGCGCCACGTCGAAGTAGTTGATCCCGCGGTCAAAGGCTTCGGCTACAATGTTATTGGCGAACGGCTGTTCCGTGTCCATCACCACGATTCCGCCCAGGGCAATAATGGAGAGGTCCACGCCGGTTTTCCCCAGGCGGCGTTTAGGAATCGGATTTAACTTCGCGGTGTCGCTCGCCTTCGCGATGGGATTGAGCAGTTCCCTTGACGCCGCCAGTCCGGCTGCCGCCGCGGTTCCTCGCTTCAGAAAATCTCTTCGTCGCATAAGTTCCCTCCACCCAAGAATCGAAGCCCTCGGGGACCTCGCTTATTTGATGTTTCTAGCACCGCCCCGGTCGCGTGTCAAACGCCCGAGACCGTCCTTGTCCCCTCGGATCCAGGCGAACGGGGGTTTCCACTTTTAGCGGCGCAGCGCCTGGGAGCGCGGGCATCCTGCCCGCTCCGGCGGGACACCCGCGCAAGCGGGCAGGATGCCCGCGCTCCCAGCCGGGTACGATTATCCTTGACGATGGGGGAACTCACGCTAGAATTGTGTCCCGCTTGGCGGAGATTTCGCTTGCCCGCCGGCGAAGAGGCAACGACACATCTGGGAGGCCCTGCACAGCCATGAACATTGATACCTCGACGACTCGCCGTAAATTCATCGCCACCGCCGGCAAATTCGCCGCGGCTTCGGCATTAGCCAACGTGGCCATTCCTGCCGTCCACGCTGCCGGCAGCGACCTGATCCAAATCGCCCTGATCGGTTGCGGCGGAAGGGGTGGCGGCGCAGCGGCGAACGCGCTCTCCGTCAAGCGCGGTCCTATGAAGCTGGTCGCCATGGCGGACATCTTCCCGGAGCGGCTGAACAAAGACTTAAACAATTTGCAGCAGAAGTTCTCGAGCAAGATGGACGTTCCCAAAGATCGCCAGTTCATCGGCTTCGACGCGTACAAGAAAGCGATGGATTGCTTGAAGCCGGGCGACATCGCCATTTTCGCCACGCCGCCCGCGTTTCGTTGGGTCCATTTCACCTACGCGATTGAGAAGGCCCTAAACGTTTTCATGGAAAAACCGGTCACGGTCGACGGCCCCACCTGCAAGCGCATGTTCAGCCTCGGCGAGCAGGCCTCCGCCAAGAACCTCAAGGTTGGTGTGGGATTGATGTCGCGTCACAGCCGGGCGCTCCAGGAACTCGCGAGTCGCGTGCATGACGGCCAGATCGGCCAGATCGTCCTTGAAAGGGGCTATAGGATGCACGGCCCCGGCGGATATTTCTCCTCGCTTCCCAAGCCTGCCGGAATCACCGATCTGCTCTATCAGGTGCAGCGCTTCCACAGCTTCATTTGGGCCAGCGGCGGCTGCTACAACGATTTCTATATCCACATCGTCGATCATCTTGGATGGATGAAGAACGAGTGGCCGGTCAAAGCCCAGGCTCTGGGCGGCCGTCACTACAAGCTGGGCCCCGAAGGCGTCGCCTACGTCGACCAGAACTTCGATACCTATTCGGTGGAATATACCTTTTCCGACGGCACCAAGTTTTATTTCGACGGGCGCACCATTGCCGGATGCGAGGAGATCTATGCGAGCTATCTGCACGGCACGCAGGGAATGGCGATCGCTTCCAAGGAGGGCGATTGCGGACAACCCTCCAGCCTGTATAAGGGGCAGACGACGGTCGCGAATAAGATTTGGGAATCCCAGGTGAATCCGGACGAGCAGAATCCCTATCAGAACGAATGGAACGACTTGGTGGATGCCGTTCGCGACGACAAGCCTTACAACGAGGTGAAGCGCGGCGTGGAAGCGAGCCTAGTTTCCAATATGGGCCGCATGGCTGCCCACACCGGCCGCGAAATCACCTACGACCAGATGCTGAACTGCGAGCACGAAATGGCGCCGGACGTGGATAAGTTCACCATGGATTCCCCCGCTCCACTCGTTGCCGATGCCAACGGAAGATATCCCGTGCCGCAGCCGGGCATCGTAACTACGCGCGAATACTTAGCTATTTCTGCGGCTCCGCGCGGACTTCCGCGACTACTTCGCGGACCGCCTCGATGACGGTATCGGGCGCGTTGGCATCGTTCGCGAGAACGAGCCGGCCGCGAGTGGAGAGCGCCGCCAGGCGTGGCAGAAGTTGGTGAAACCAATAATCGTTGAAGGCTTCGGTAGCCTTCTCATACTCCGGACTGGTCGCCCGCACCGGCGCGGCCCCTTCCAGAACCACCAGCGGACGGCCGCCGAAGTCTCCCGCCGCGCGGACCTCCGCCACGCTCTCCTCCTCATAACAAGCTTCGCCTTTTGTCAGCGCAATTGAAGGATTAGTGGAGAGGAAGCGCAGCTCCTGTTGTTCCCCTTGATGCAGCTCGTCGAGACCTACCGGTGCCCCCGCGCCTGGGTTTCCCAGCAACCGCAGCAGGCCGACCCGGACCATGGCAGGAACGACTACGGCACAGCCCATTTGCCTGGCCCAACGCGGGAGCGAGGATAAAGTTCCCTTCATGTACTTCAGTTCATGGGCAAACACGTCCGGGTCGGAGGCATCGACTAAGACTGCGCCCACCACCTCGTTTGGATAGAGGCTGTTGTAGACACGCACGTGGAAGGTCCCGTTTCCCGCCCCGCCCACGAGCACGTACGGCGGTGGAACCGAGGCTGCCTTCAGGAGCGCGTGTAGATCATTGGCGATAGCGTTAAAGGTCCGCGGCGAGGGTCCCGGGTCGCTCCAACCGTAGCCCGCGCGGTCATACCAGCAGGCGCCAGTGGTCTTCGCGATTTCCGGCTGAATGCCGATCCAAGTGTAGCCGGCGGTGTGCCCGGGCGGCTCGAATACAACGGTGGGACTACCTTCACCCGAACAATAGATGTTGAGCGAGCGTCCCCCGATGTCTACGGACCGCCCGATTTGCGCGTACCGTTTCCGATCTTTCCGTTCGCCAATTCTTTCGTACGCCGCTCCTGCCACCACGATGAGGGCGAGCGCCGCGAGCGCGACCTTAACGGCAATCATGACCCAGCGTTTAGAGTGTGCTTGCATGGGACACCTCCAACTTGGCCGGGGCCCTCGCCAAGCCCGGCGGAAGCAGAGATCGGGAGGAATTGTCCTCTTTGAGCATCCGGCTGATGGCGGCGTAAGGCGTGCCCGGGCCCAGACGCACCGTCCCGTCGCTCCTTTCCGCGGCCTGCTGCATGATGGCGTAGCCGTGCCGTTCGCCTTCTGCCAGGGCCATCGGAATGCAAAAGACTGCAGGAGTGAGCAGAGGGAAGGTTTCGGTAGGCATCAGGGCTGACTTCGCTGGTTCACGCCTCTTCATGAGACCTATATCCTCATCCGATATATCGATACAAGATATAGTGAAGGCGCGGGACGGATCTGTCAAGCGCTCTCTCATCGTTCGACCCCCGGTTTAAAGGCGTGTAGGTGGCTTAGCCGGATGTCAATGGGAGCGATCCTGCAAAAAAGATGTTAAAAATGGAGGTGATCCGGCTATGTATATGAAAACGCAGGAGCAAATGACAGAATGTCCATCCGAAAAAAGCTCGTTTTTCGAGCAAAAGTGGCCTCCTTTCGTTACAAATTCAAATTCCGCGGGCACAAGTCGGAAGAGGCGCCAGAGACCTGTGGTGCTCATGAAGAGTCCCGCGGGGAGATGGAGCGCGCGGTGATCAACGGGTTGATCCAATCAGTTCGCGGCGGAGATACTCGGCGAGAATTCATCGTGGATCGATTGGGCAAATGCATCCACTTCGGCGAGCGGCCGCATTGAAACCTTCGCATCCTTCAAGATCCGGTAGGAATGGCCCGCGGTTTTGTCTCCCCGTGCCGGCCACCCTTCGATGACAGTGGTAAGTTCGGCGGGTTGTTTCGATCGAACATAGCCCATGGTGAAGGCAAGAACTTTGGCGAGTTCGTGATCGCGGCGGAGAGAGAGGGCGTGAATCAGCTTCAGATGCCCGTTTTGCTTTCCCCCAGTCATGAGCGGCCGGTAGCCAAAGTCGAAATGAAACGGGTCGCCAGGATGGGTCAAGGGCTCGGCGGGGACGCGCTTCTCGAGCTGTTTGTGGTCGTACACGCGGACGCGCTGGAGCGCCTCTACCAGGCGCTGCTTGATGCGCATGCGGGTGTCCGTCGCAGGGTTCTCCGCCTGGCGTAAGCCCACAAATCTACCGAACAGTCGCCCCAGTTCCTCCGGAGGATCGGCAGCCAGCACCGGCCGCGCGGGGGCCAGTTGAATGGCGTGCGAATAGGATTGCAGCATCTCCTCGAGGAAATCCGGCAGGTTATCTTCGTGGTCCTGGATTCGCTGTTCGAAATGGCTCTGCAAGTCGCGCAGGAATTTCAGGTCGGCCTGTGGATGGAACCGCCTGATCCGGCGGAAGTCGAGAGTGAATAGGCAATCCAGGAATTGCTCTTCGGCGCAGTGCAGCAGCAGCCCAATGTTGAGAAACTCTTCCCGCTCGGTGCAAGGGGCGTAGCGCACCAAGTAATACGAGCAGGTCTTCAGGCTGGCTTCATCCGCCATAAGTATTTCCCGGAGCCGATAGACAGGAGTAAGGACCTCGGCGTCTTTTGTCTTGTTTCTGGCTTCCGATACCTGACTCCTTCTGTCTCACACCCAATTGGGAAATGGAGAAAGCGAGGAGTTCTTGGCGTCAACGACGGCTTGGCGCAATGTCCGTCTGCGCGCGTAGAGGACATCGATCAACCGCACCAGTTGATCGGGGTCCGGTTCGCACCACTGCTCTGGAATTCCTCGCGTGCACTCTTCTAATTCACCGGCTGTGACGTTTTCGATGCGGAAGAGATAGGGCTCAAACGATTCCATTCCCGTGACGTTTTCGTAGACCAGTCGGCGGGGGTAGATTCCGCGGATGGGGCTGTCGGGAAAGGTCCAGTCGCCGTCGTTGAAGCAGAAGCCGTGGTCGATCAGGGCCGCCGAGTAGGAGGATCCCTCGTCGTCCGCGGCACGATGAAAGATCACCTGGCGGCCGTCACAATTGCAAGTCCACTTGTCGAAGACGAAGGCTCCCAGAAAGATGGAGGTCAAATCCTTAACACGCCTCAGAAGGCGATCAGGAAGGAAATCCACCACGAGGGTTTGGGTGGGGGTACCCGGAAAACGCGAGCCGAACTGGGTGCCGGGCAGGATAGGTTCGCGGCGATCTCCGACGTCAAATGCCAGTTGAGGATTGGCGCCGAGCAAGGAGCCGGAAACCTCCACGAACGCCGGAGCCGCAACAGGAAGGCCTACCAGTTGGGCCAAGCGCGAGGCCAGCATCTCGTTGGCGAGCACCCGCGCATGCTGAGGATTGTTATGAAACTTTACGACGTAGCTGGAACCGTCTTCGCAACGTACCAGCCAAGGCTGAGAGGCGCCGCGCATCCGGCGAACAAATTCCAAGGCGCGGACCCGCGGCGTCACCATCCCAGCCAGGGGATTCAGCGTCGGCAAATCACTCAACGACTTCTCCGCGTTGCTGGAAAAACGTGTGGGCCCGACGCGCGAAATGCTGCCGGAGGCAGGAAACTTGGGCACGCACACGACGCCTTCTTAAGTTAGCACCCCTCCCTACACTCGCTTTGTTTGGGCCGGTCAAGCGATAAGGGGCTATACACTTCAACCCAGGAATGAGAGACCTTCCCGCGGCTGCAAAACCGCGGCGGAGCATGCAAAGGGCCCGCATATTGGAACGGCGCTGGGCCAGTGGCGGAATGCAACGCCCGAGGCCTTGAGCAGGAATTTCCGCGCTATCGCCGTCGTCCCGCCTTCTTCGCGGTCTTCTTTGCCTTCGGCGCAATCTTCTTGGCCTTCGCCGCTTTCTTTGCTGCTTTCTTTACCAGCTTCTTGGCCGGGGGTTTGGCTTTTTTCACCGCCTTCTTCTTTGGCGGGGCCTTCTTGGGCGCCGGGGGTTTAGAAGGTTCCGCGGCGGCAGGCGCGGGCTCCAAAGCCGGGGTCGACGTCTCCTCGACTTCGAAGGAGACTTCTTCCTCAATCTCGTCGCCCTCTTCCCCTAAACCCTCTTCCGTTTCTTCCTTGTAATCGGAGGAGAGCTCTTCCCCGAAATCCTCCAGTTCATCCCCGTGTTCATTTTCATCATCGAAAGCCATGCAACCCTCCTCCTATCGGCGTGTATCCTGCAAGGTCATTTAACTTCGTTCAACGGTGGCTCCCAACTGGGCCACAAAAACTGGTGGCTGGGGCAGATGTATACCAGCCGCATCATCATGTCAAGGGCAATCGAGGAGTCACCGAAGATTTATTGGGTGGGATGGGGAACGGCCAGGGCTGCCGCGGACGCCGTGTGGTTTCCCGGCGGTACAGGTTTCTTTTGGGCGGTGGTGGGATGGGTGGTTGGGTGTTTGGATTTGGCGCCGGGCCGCGAGTGTGAAGTTCGGGGAGCGGTATGAGTCTCGGCCGCCACATAAAGGTGAAGGGTTCTGCCTGGAACCAACTTCGAGCTCTTTAGTCCGTTCCACCGGCGAATCTGATAGGCCGTCACGTCATAGCGATCGGCGATCAGGTCCACAGTATCTCCTGGGCGAACGCGATAATGGATGAGCTGGTGGGCAGCAGCTTCCCGAACCCGTACCAGGGATGTCTCAGTGCTTGCCGCCACGGGGATGACCAGATGCGCGCCGTTCTCCAGAGAAGCGTCGGCCGTAAGCTGATTGGCCTGCGCCAAAGCAGCCGGGGAGACGCGAAACTGCCGGGCGACGCTCACGAGCGTTTCGCCTTCCAGCACTTTATGCGCTCGCCACCAGATGCGCTTGTCTGGGGGAATCGAGGCGATAGTTTGTTGGTAAGCGTCCTTGGTTCCCGGCGGCAAATTCAGAACGAAGCTGGAACCGTTCCCGGGTGTCGTCCAACGTTGCAAACTGGGATTGAGCTTGATCAGGTCCTCTACGGGATGGTCAATAAGCTGGGCGATCAGGCGCAAATCCGTGGGGGTGTCGACGTTAACCTGATCGACCGCCAGGGGGGGATCCGGCGGCGTGTCGAATCCGTATGCCTTGGGGTCCTTTCCGATGAGGGCCGTGGCCAGAAAAATGGGGACGTAGTTTTCTGTTTCACCCGGCAAGGCATGGAGCCTGCGCAACTCCCAGTAATCGGCATACCCCGTCCGCTCGATGGCGCGCTGCACGGTGAGGGGGCCGCTGTCGTAGGCCGCCATCACCAGGAACCAGTCGCCGAAAGTCTGATAGAGATTCTTCAGGGCGCGGGCGGCTGCGGCGGTGGATTTTTCCGGATCCTTGCGCTCATCCACCCAACGGTCCTTCTTTAAACCATAGAGGTTGGCCTCCGCCTGCGAGAACTGCCAGATGCCCACGCATTGCTTGTTAGAAACGGCGAGGGGATTGAAGGCGCTCTCACCCGCGGCCAAGTAGATGAGGTCCTGCGGGACGCCTTCCTTCCGCAGGGCCGCGCTGATCATCTGCCCGTACGTTCCCGAACCTCGCAGGATTTTATCCACATAGCCGCGGGCGTGGTTCTGCATGTAAGCGATAACTCCGTCCACCGCGTCGTTGGAAACCAACGGCAAATCCGAATGGACTGATTTCAATTCCTGCTGTACGCGTTGAGTGGTGCGTGGATCGACCGGAAAGGTCAATCCGGAAAACGATTCAAGGGGAGTAGGCTCGTTATTGTGCAGGCTCAGCGCATCGCCGTGTTCTAGCGACGCAGTCTCCACCGAATAGACATTCTCCACAATTTTGTCGAACTCGGAACTTAGCCGCTCATCGCCTTCGATATCCAGGCCTGATTCCAGCAGGGTGGCCACGGCCTGATCAAACTCCTGCTTGGACTTCTCCAGGTTTCCTGCGCGGTAGTCAGCCATGCCGCTCACATAAAGAGCGTCCACTTGCTTCACCAACATATCGTTTGCATCGGGAACAATGGCGGTAGCGGTGGCCGGAGGAGGAGCAACGGGCGCGCTGGGCTTGGCGGGCTGCGTCTGCGGCGATGAGGGCGGCGGCGAGGACGGGGTCGCGGGCGGCGGAGTGGGAGCGTGCACGGCCGTGAGGTGCGTCTGCTTGGGGGCACAGCCATTCAGCACTATCGCCGCACCGACGAAACAGACCAGCCATCGCTTGGTCAAAACCCACTCCTCCTTGCACGCTACGATTGTTGGCCCTTGCCCACTCCCTGGGCCAGCGGACGATCCAAGATGGATTCTACTTATCCGAAGATTGCCGGGTCAACCCGAAAGTGCGCGAGGGGTGCACGCCTAGGAAATGAAATCCGGGGGAAAGGAGGTTGAAATGAGGTCTCTCTTGCGGCGGGTGGTGGGAGGACAGATGCGCTCCCGCTTCTTGAGCCCCGAGGAAGACTGCTGGGAACGCAGGGCGTACAGGGTGGCAACCTGAGCCACTCACGCCTGCGTCATGCACCCAGGCATCCCTGAGATGGTGGCGGCATTCGAAGATTGAGCGAGGGAGGAGGTGCAGCCCGGCCCCCGCGTATTTGGGGTTCGCGGCTTTCTCTCCGGCAAGCATCGCAAGTCGAAGGTGAACGCGTTCCCCCATGTGCGGGACTGCAAGTCGAGTGAAGAGCCGCCGACCTCAACGGAGGAGGTCGGCGCTATGCGACCACAAGAGCTTCACTGCGGGATTCCAAACTTCAACTTGGCGCTGATTGCTTGGACCTGATCGAGCGACACGGCCTTTTCCAAAGCGGCGATCTGCACGGCGATATTGCCTGCTGCCGCACATTCAATGGGTCCGCGCAAAACTTCAATTCCCGTGACGAGTTCGGTCAGGCGATTGAGCGCCTCATTCTTCACCCCGCCCCCCACGATGCAGATGCGCTTGATGGGCTTGAGCTTCCCCAACTCTGTTACTACTTCTGCGTAGCGGCGGGCGAGACTCCGGAAAATTATCGCGGCCAGTTCCGGCGGCCGATGCTCTTCCGGGAACCCCGCAGCTCGCAACCCTTCGTTGATGCGCTTCACCATATTTCCCGGAGCGAGATAAGTCGCCTCGTCGGCGTGGAAGTACGGCCCATTGGGGGAAGCCTCCAGGCACTGTGCCGCCAAGTCCGCGGCGGTCAGGCTCAGGCCCTGGGCATTCCATTCGCGCAGGCATTCCTGAAGTAGCCAAAGGCCGATGACGTTCTGTAGAAATCTGATACTGCCTGCGACGCCACCCTCGTTGGTGAAACACGGGGCCTTCCCTCCCCCTCTCACCACCGGGTCAAGCAGAACGGTGCCCACCAGCGACCATGTTCCCGAGCTGATGAACGCCAACCCCTCGTGCGGAAAGGGAATGCCGGCCACTGCCGAGCCCGTATCGTGACACGCTGGGGCAATCACCTGGGTGCCCGCCAAGCCGAGTTCACGGGCGACTTCCGGGCGAACCTTCCCCAGCACCTCCCCGGCCTGCACGATGGGCGGGAATTTCTTGAGGTCAAGCCCGAACGCGGAAGTTAGCTCAGCGGACCAAGCCCTCGTCCGGACGTCCACCAACTGCGTGGTACTGGCCTCCGTATACTCCGCTGCAGCCACACCTGAGAGGCGATACTGAAAATACTCCGGAAGGGTCAACCACTGGCTCGCCCGTTCCCACTCTTCGGGGAACTCCGCCACGTGCGCCAGCAACTGGTAGACGGTATTGAACGATAGGAACTGAATGCCGGTGATCTCGTACAATCGCTCCTGGGGAACCGTCGAGAAGGTCTTCTGCATAGCGGGAGGGTTGCGCGGATCGCGATAGCAAAACGATTGGCCAATGCGATGGCCCTCGTCATCCAGCAGAGCGTAATCCACTCCCCAACCATCCACTCCCACGCTATCAATACGGCCTTGCGTTTTGGCGGCGGCTTTCAGTAATCCCCTTTGGATTTCTTCCCAAAGGCGATCGACATCCCACACGAGATGGCGGAACACCTGTTTAGCGCCGTTGGGAAAGCGATGGATCTCCTCCATCGTCCCTTCGCTGCCGTTCCAGCGGCACAGCACGAGGCGGCCGCTCTCCGCTCCAAGGTCCACCGCCACGACGTTGCGCGCAATACTCATTGCAGGAATGCCTCCACATGGCCGCCACCGCGGGGTAACAAGCGAGCCGTCGTTTTGGCGACAGGGTCACTCGCCGGCCTGAGAGTTCTTCGCCGGAAAGGAAAGCAAGAAAGGCGGAGAGGTTCAGTGTGCCCTCTCCGCCTTGTTCCATTACAAATCCTCAGACTCTGTTCTTTCGATCTGCGGGAATCCGTGCTAATCCGTGGCCTACGATGGCCGCGTGTTTTCACGCGTAGCTTGCCACCGCACCTTTATTCTTTGCTCCGCGTTCCTTCGCCGCCCGCTCCGAATAGCCGGAGGCGCGGAAAGCGTGCAGCGGATCTGCTGCCAATCCCTTGCTCTGACGCCACTCGTGGATGGCCGGACGCACATCGGTGGCAAAGGCCGACTTCAGGCACTCTTCGGCGTCGATCAGTGCACCTTTCATCTGGTAATGGTTCAGCTTCTCTTGATCCACCAGCACGGCCTTGGAGTAAAGTTCCTGCGCCGTGACCGCCGTCTGGATCATTTCTTCAATCTTATCCTTCAAATTATGGCTCTGGTCGATCATGTAGGCGATGTCCGCGCGTTTGCCGGTCTCGGTTTCATAACCGACCACTTCGTTGAAAATGCGGAAAACCTGATACGGGTCGATGGAGCCGAGCGTCAGGTCGTCGTCCGCGTAACGGCGGTCGTTGAAGTGGAAACCGCCCAGCATGTCCTCGCTCAGCAACCACGCCACGATCTGTTCAATATTCTGACCCTGGAAATGATGCCCCGTGTCCACCAACACCTTGGCTTGGGGTCCGGCGTGGCGCGAGAGAACCAACGACATGCCCCAATCGCCCAAGTCCGTGTGATAGGAATACGGTTCGAACGGCTTGTATTCCACCAGCATGCGCTGCTGGGGCGAGAGGTGCGCGTGGGTCTCTTTCAAGCCCTCGGCAAACCATTGCTTCCGATGGCGAATGGATTGCGACCCCGGATAGCTCGAACCGTCGGCGAACCAGAGCGAAACGTCGCGGCTCCCGGTCTGCTTGCCAATCTCGATGCTTTCCAGAATGTGGTCGAGCGCGGCCTTGCGAATCTTCGGGTCGGGATTGCCCAGCGAGCCGTTCTTGTAAATCTGATCCTGGAAGACATTGGGGTTGATCGCCCCCAGGCGAACACCCACCTTCGCCGCGGATGCCATCACCGCTGGCGTGCTCTTGAGGCCCTCAGGGAAATCCCAGAGGACGTGCGTCGCCACACTGGGACAGCAGCCCGTGAAATGTTGCACCTGCCCCGCATCGGCCAATTTCTCTTCCGTGGTTGTGGCTGCAGAGGCCTGGATGAATTTTCCAAAACGCGTGCCGGTATTCGCGAACCCCCAGGACGGGAGTTCGATCACAAATGTGTCAAGGGCCTTGTGAATCCACTCCGTCTGATTCGAAGTTGTCATCTCACACCTCCCAAAGCCTAGAAAGTCTATTGCGGGACGTTCTCAGCGTCAAGGTGAGTTCGCGAGCACGTGCCATCGGCCCCTGCCCCCCTCCGGAGTTGGCCGGATCCCGCGGTGACTTCACTCCATGTAAAACACTTCTTTCATCATTGCAAATCGCTCGCCTGGAGCAAGGCGGGTGATGGGATCGAAGAGGCGGCCCATCTCCTTCTGCCAGCGAAGATTCGCCGGATCTTCTTCCAGGATTTTCCATGCGCG
>Ga0181520_10003428_pt1 | contig 27910 bp, 26 predicted proteins | sample PEATcosm2014_Bin_29_FD_132451 | JGI IMG/M metagenome (GOLD analysis project Ga0181520, IMG submission 132451) | Peatland microbial communities from MTU Mesocosm Facility, Houghton, MI, USA - PEATcosm2014_Bin02_30_metaG | ecosystem: Environmental > Terrestrial > Soil > Wetlands > Peat | place...
GCGACCGGCGACGAGATGATCTACTTCGTCAACCGGGACGGAAGAATCTGCATCTTCTATTCGGTGTACGGCCGGATCATCGCCGGGGCCACCGACATCGCGACCGACAATCCGGAGGCGGTCTGCGACGAGGCTGAGGTGGACTACATCCTGGAAGCGATGCGGCTGGCGTTCCCGTCCATTCGGGTGGACCGGTCGCACGTCGTCTTCCGGATCTGCGGCGTGCGGCCGTTGCCGCGAAGCGATGCCCTGACGCCAGGCCAGATCAGCCGTGACCACAGCTTTCCGGTCCTCGCTCCGGGCAATGGGATCGACCTGCCGATCTACTCGCTGGTCGGGGGGAAGTGGACGACGTTCCGCGCACTGGCCGAGCAGGTGACGGATGCGATTCTGCCGGTCCTGGGGCGGAAGCGAATCCGCGGTTCTGCGGAGGTTCCGATCGGCGGCGGCAAGGGCTATCCCAGGATGCCGGAGCAAACGGGACTGCCCCCGCAGAGGCTGGAAACCCTCGTGGAACGCTATGGAACCGGGGCGGACAAGGTGGCCGCATACCTGCAAGCGGGACCGGACGCAGCGCTTACGTATCATGACGGCTACACCCGCCGGGAGATCGAATTCGTGGTACGAAACGAGTGCGTTGTCCATCTCGATGACCTGATCCTCAGGCGTACGCTCATGGCGCTGCTGGGGCAGGTAAGCCGCCCCCTGCTGAAGGAACTGGCGATGATCATCTCGCCGGTGCTCCAATGGACGCCGCAATCGGCTGACGCCGAGGTGGAAAGAACCGCCGAAATTCTGGCGCGGGTTCACGGCGTGACGCTGGCGAGGTGATCGAAGTCGCCCTTGAGGTGCTCGTAGACATCCCGAAACACCTGGTAGAGACGCGTGTACGTCTCGTGATTCGCCGGGTTCGGCTCGAAGCGTCTGTCGAGTTGGACAATCTCCGCCAGCGACTTGCGCACATCGGGGAAGATTCCAGCGCCCATTCCGGCCAGCACTGCGGCGCCGAACGGGGAGCCGACCGATGTACGGGGCAGCAACAGCGGAAGCCCCAGCACATCCGCCTTGATCTGATTCCAAAGGTCGCTGCGGCTGCACCCGCCGACGCTGCGCACTTCGCGAACTTCGGCACCCGCCCGCATCGCCACCTCGACATTGTGGCGAAGAGCAAAGGCGGCGCCTTCCAGAATCGCTCGCACCATCGCCGCTTTGGGCGTGGCCAGCGAGAGACCGAAGAACACCCCGCGGGCATTGGTGTGCCAAAGCGGCGAACGCTCCCCCATCATGTACGGCAGGAAGATGACACCCCCGCTGCCCGGCGCGATCTCGGCGGCCCGCCGCGTGAGCAGATCAAAAGCGTCGGTCTTGCCGTCGGACGCGGCCTGAACCTCGCGCTGGGCGAACTGATCCCGGAACCAGCGCAGGCAGCCCCCCGAGGCGACCATGGCGCCCAGCAGCAGATGGATTCCCGGCAGGGCGTGCGGCATGGCAATCAGCGCCGGCTCGGTCAGACCCCGGTCGTTGGGGATGATGACGACCGTGGATGTCCCCGTCATCTCGGCGGCGATGCCGGGCTCAACCACGCCAACCTCCAAGGCCGCCGAGGCACTGTCCACCGTGCCGGCCATCACCGGAGTGCCTTCCTTAACCCCGGTCGCCTCCGCGGCCTCCGAGGTGACTTCGCCCTGAGGGCAATGTCCCGCTATGACCTCGGGGAATTGCGACGGCACGACTCCGCAGGCGGCGCACAGTGCATCGGACCATTCTCCCGTACGGTAGTCGCGCATCTGCAGGAGTACGGCGTGTGCTGGATCGAGTGTGAGCCGCCCCGTGAGGCGGTAGTTGATGTATCCGTTCACCTGCACAAATTGCCAAGTCTGCCTCAAGACCTCGGGCTCGTGATCTCGCAGCCAGAGGAGTCTCGCGGCGACGTAGAAGGCATCCGGCCGGTTGCCGGTGACACGGTAGATCTGCTCGGCGCCCATCAGTTCCGTCAGCCGGACAATCTCGGCTTCCGCGCGACGGTCCATCCAGATCATCGCCGGTCGCAAAGGCCGGCCGGAACGATCCAGTGCTAACAACGTGGGGGCCTGACAACTTACGGCCAGACCAAGAACGCGCGGGGCTCCGTTGGGAACCTTGGCCAGCGCCTCTCTGATGGCGATGCAAGTCCCTCGCCACCAATCGTCGGGATCCTGTTCCACCCAGGCGGGGCGGATGTGGTGCAGTGGATACTCCGCCTGGCCAATCGCGTGGAGTTTTCCGCGCTGGTCCACAAGCGCGGCCTTGACGGAACTGGTTCCGACATCGATGCCAAGGAGCAGTGGTTCCATGTGTCGTCTCCGACGAAGCGTCAGATGGGCTGCCTAATGGGACGCTGTTGCAACGACGATCAGGCCTGCCAGATAGAGCAGGAACATGAGGACGAGGAGCCGATACACGCGCCCGCCGCCTCCGGCGAACTCTTTCCAAACCAGAACGCCCCACAGGGCCCCGACCATGCACGAGCCTTGCCCGATGGCGTAACTGATCGCCGGACCCACCTGCAACGCCTTGGGTGCGCTGGCGGCCACCCAATTCGACAGGGAGCCGATGATCCACATTACGCCGCCGATGATCCCGAGAAAATGGAACAGCGCATTGCCCTGGAGATAATCTCCGAACCTCAGCCGCGGGCCATCGATCGGGAATTTCAGGAAGTAGAGATTATAGAAGAACACCGAGACCAGCACGCCCAGACCGAAAGCAAACGCTCCCGCGTAGGGGCCGAGTCCTTTGTCGCCTGTCATGCCGATTACGACCAGCGGGTAGAACATTCCCATCAGGATGCCGCCGATGATGGCGAGCCTGATTCCCTTCCACGTGGCGGCTTTCCTGGCGGCCGCATCCGCTTTGTCTCCGGCCGTGCTCTTGCTGGCCGCCAGCGCCCGGTACGCGATAGCGTCCACGATGATGGCGCCCATCACCAGGGCCACGCCGGCAAACAGCAGCATGGGATTGCCCTGGGGGTTAACGCAGTAGTTCCATATGACCCCCACGATCAGGGCCAATCCCACGCCGATGGGGAATCCCACTCCCATGCCCGCCACCGCAATGGCGCCCACCACCAGGATGTTCGAGAGATTGAAGATGACCCCGCCGGCGAACGCGGAGAGAATGTTGATGTATCCGGCGTGCGACAGATCGGCTGTGAAGCGGAGTCCGTCCGATCCCCATGTGCCGAAGGTGAATCCGGCCAGGACCGCGCCCAGCGCGACTCCGATCGAGTAGTCATAGTAAAGGAGTTCGAACCGCCAGCCCCTGGTGAACTTGAGCACATTGGTCCATGATCCCCAGCAGATCATGGTCAAGATCGTGAGCATTAAGACAAGCCCGTAGGCATGCGGCAGTGTCATAAGATGTCCTTTCGCCAAAACTCGATGAATTGTCACGCTGTCGGATCGAGGTGTTCTCCTCGGCGTAGCATGAATGTCGCCCGGGCCCCTGGCTTTGTGGGACCATCGCAACAGTCCAATCGCCGCCAGTCACGCCGCAACGCCGAGAACTAATAGCGCCAACACAGACGTGGAAGTGATGCAGTCCATGCCCTCACTTCGTCCCCATTCGCACATGCTTATTTGCGCTTCCCGTATAGCCTAAGCAGAATCCGCGGGCGCGTCAAAGATTTGTGCCGCACCAGCCAGGATGCGGCAGGGTTCTTTTGCCCGTAAGCTCGATGTTGCCGAGTCGCCGTAAGGACTTACAATCGGGGCGGCGATGTTCACACGCTCGGGCGATGCCAGCAGGAGCCAGATATGACCGTGGATGTAGTGATGTTGCCGGCGCTGATTGGTGCGGGCGAATTGGCCGGACGCGAGGTCGTGGTCTTCGATGTGCTGCGAGCGACCACATCGATGACGGCCGCGCTGGCGGCCGGTGCGGCGGGGGTGTGGTTGTTTTCGTCGGTTGAGTCCGCGAAACTGGCGAGGGACAAGGAGGCGGATCGGCCGCTGTTGGCGGGCGAAATCAGGGCGGTCCGGCCGGAGGGGTTTGATCTGGGGAACAGCCCCGGCGAATTCGTCGCTGATCGCGTTTCCGGCCGGCGTGTGTTTATGGCCACGACCAATGGGACCAAAGCGATCTTGGCGTGCGCTGCCGCCGGCGCGGAGCATGTGTGGGTCGGGGCACTGGTGAACGCGGCGGCAGTGGCGGGGCGGTTGGCGAAGACGGGTCGGCCGGTGACGCTCGTGTGTTCCGGGACAGTGGGGCGGGTGTCGCTGGAGGATGTGCTGGGCGCCGGTGCGGTGATGGAGCGGCTGGGCGAAATTGGTTCTGTCGAGCCGGGGAATGACAGTGCGGTGATCGCCGCTGAACTTTACGGTGCGATGCGCGGCGACCTGTCGGGTGCGTTGCGGCGCGGGCAGGGCGGGAAGAACATTCACGCGGTCCATCTCGACCCGGACATTGAGTTTGCGGCGAGGCTGGATTCGATTGACGTGGTGGGATTGGCGCGCGGTGAGCCGTGGGTGGTGCGGCGGAAGGATGACAAAGTGACAAGATGACAAGGTGACTGGGTGACAAGTTGACAATCGCAGGTAGCGCTTGCCTTGTCACCCCATCACCCAGTCACTCAGTCATCTTCCGCAACGCCTGGGCCTATGATGGTGTACGCACCGAGAGCGATGCTCTTCATGGGAGTTGGCGTTGACTTCACAAGATTCCAAGCGCGTTGTGATAACCGGCGTGGGAGTGGTCAGCCCCAACGGGATCGGGGCCGGGGAATTTGCGCGGGCGTGCGAGGCCGGGCGCAGCGGCGTGCGATTCATCGAGGGGGTCGATCTGGAGGGACTCAAGTCGTCGGTGGCGGCGCAGGTCGTGGGATTCGACGTGCTCAGCGTGATGGAATCGGCTGAATCACGGCGTGTGCCGCGCATGGTGCCGCTGGCGCTGGCGGCGGTGCGGGAGGCGATGGCCGAGGCACGGCTTGCGATCGCGGCGGATGATGTCGAAATGCAGCGGCGAGTCGGCGTGCTGCTGGGAACGGGCGGCGGCGGATTGGCATTTGTAGAGGAGCAGTACCGGCAATTCTTCCTGGAGGGAAAAGGCTCGCTCTATTCGATCACGGCCGGGACGCATGGGAATCTGTCCAGCGAGCTGTCGATCGCGCTGAGTCTTCGCGGGCCGTCGCATGTGGTCTCGACGGGATGCGCCAGTAGCACGGACGCGATCGGGTATGCAATGATGATGATCCGAACCGGCGTGGCCAGCGCCATGGTGTGCGGCGGGGCGGATGCGCCGATCTCGAAGGGTATCTTGACGGCCTTCGAGAAGATGCGGGTGATATCGACCCGGCGGTGGGAGGAGGCGCGCCGGGCGTCGCGGCCGTTTGATGCGCAGCGGGATGGGTTTGTGCTGGGCGAGGGGGCGTGGATGTTCGTGCTGGAGGATGCGGAATTCGCCGAAAGGCGAGGAGCGACGGCGATTGCGGAAGTGGCGGGGTATGGCTCGACCTGCGATGCGTATCATCGGGTGCAGATCGCCCCGGACGTGGCCGAACCGGTGCGGGCGATCGAATTGGCCCTGGCGGATGCCGGGGTGGATAAGTCAAAAGTGAATTACGTCAGCGCCCACGGGACGGGGACGGAGTTGAACGACCGGCTGGAGACACTGGCGCTGAAGAAGTGTTTCGGGGCGCGGGCGGCGGAGCTGGCGGTCAGTTCGGTGAAGTCGATGATCGGCCATCCGCAGGGCGCCAGCGGTGCGGCCGGATTGGCGGCGACGGTGCTGCTGATGAAACAGGGGCGGATTCATCCGACGATCAACATCGACGAGCCTGATCCGGCGTGCGATCTGGATTACGTCAGGGAAGGCTCGCGGGCGATGAAGGTGGAGGTGGCGCTGTGCAACTGCATCGCGTTCGGGAGCAAGAACAGTGCATTGGTGGTGCGCGGGGTTTGAATTCTGTGCCTTAATTGCGAGTGAGTTTGGTGACGGCGTTCTCGTCGGCGACTATCGCCATGTGGGCCAGTTGGAGGAACAGGCCGGATTCGACGATGCCGGCGCGCGTGCTCAGGACGGCGCTGATGGCGGCGGGTTTTTCTATTCCCTTCTCGAAACGGCAATCGTAAATGAAATTGCCGTTGTCGGTTTGGAAGGGGGATTGATCGGCTTGCCGGCGGAGGGTGGGGGTGCAGCCGAGGGAACGCAGGAATTGGCTGGTCGATTCGTGGGCGAAGGGGATCACTTCGACAGGCAGCGGCGAGCGCGTGCCCAGTTGGGTGACGCGTTTGCTTGCGTCGGCGATGATGATCAACATGCGGGAGTTTTGGGCGAGGATTTTTTCGCGGAGCAATGCGCCGCCGAGACCTTTGATAAGGTCCAGATGGGGCGCAATCTCGTCGGCGCCATCGACGGTGAGATCGATCGAGTCGGGCATTGTGAGCGGGATGAGGGGGATTCCCAGTTCGGCGGCGCGTGATTCGGAGCGATGTGAACTGGCCACGGCGCGGATGTCGCGCAGGCGTCCTTGTGCGATCGCCTGACCAACCGCAATGAGGAAGAAATCGGCCGTCGAGCCCGTGCCAAGGCCGAGCGTCATGCCCGAGCGGACGTAATCAAAGGCGGCCAGAGCGGCGCGCTGCTTGGGATCCATGGGAGACAGGATAGGGGCCGGAGGCGGGATGATCCAGAGCGGGCGTATATCCTGACAATGGTTCGGGCGGCGGGTGAGCGGTAGAATGCCCGTGGTTGAAAAGAGAGGTGAGGTCATGACCGTACAAACCGTGACGTTGGGGCGGGAGCGATTCGTGTTGCTGCGGGAGAAGGACTACCGCGACTTGAAGGCGCGGGCGCGCCCCGTCGGCAAAGGGCGGCGATCGACGGCGCAGGATCGGGGCGATATCGCGGAAGCCAGTCGCCGCGAGCACGAGCCGTCCGTACCGCTGAAAGCGGTGCGCAAGCGACTGGGGCTGTGAGCATGAGCTACCACGTCAGCTTCAAGGCCAGCGCCGATAAGGCACTGGACAAGCTTCCCAAGACGGTGCAAGCCCGCATTATCGAAAAGGCGATAGCGCTCGGCGACGAGCCGCACCCGCCGGGAAGCACAAAACTGGCCGGCGGTAGCAGGCTGTGGCGCGTTCGCATCGGCGATTACCGCATGGTGTACCTTGTCGACGATGAGCGGCAGACCGTGGATATCCGCATCATTGCCCACAGGCGGGATGTTTATCGGGGGCTTTGAGCGGATGAATGAACGGGAGAGCCCGAAATGAAGAAGAACGTTGCAATTACAATGATTGTGTGCGGGGTCGTCTCTGCCGTGGTTGGCTGTGCCTCAAAAGAACCTGCGCCGCGCACACAACCGGCCAGCACGCGCGCCGCTGCCGGAGCCAATGAGCTGACTCTGGACCTTGGCGACAAGGTGACGCTGAAGATGGTGCAAATTCCGGCGGGGAGGTTCCTTATGGGAAGCCCCCAAACCGAGAAGGGCCGACAGGATGATGAAGTCCAGCACGAAGTGACGATCAGCAAGCCGTTCTACATGGGTGTGACCCATGTAACGGTCGATCAGTTCGCGGCGTTCGTCAAGGACAGTGGGTACAAGACCGACGCCGAGAAGGATGGATGGTCGGCGGCCTTGTCAATCACGGCCGGCGTTCTCGACGCAAATAAAACGGCTGGGTGCTCGTGGCGCAGCCCGAGTTTCGATCAAAAGGGCGATCATCCGGTCGTGCAGGTAAGCTGGAACGATGCGACGGCCTTTTGCGGCTGGCTATCGAAGAGAAGCGGTCGGACGGTTGCTTTGCCGACCGAGGCCCAATGGGAATATGCCTGCCGTGCCGGCACGCAGACCGCGTATCCGTGGGGCGACAACCCGGATGATGGCAAGGGCTGGGCCAACTGTGCCGATCAGAGCCTCAAGAGGAGAGTGCCCAATTCGGCCGCACAAATTGGATTCTTTAGCTGGGATGACGGCTTTGTGTTTACCTCTCCCGTGGGGAGTTTCAAGGCCAACGCGTTCGGACTCTACGACATGATCGGCAACGCGGACCAGTGGTGCGAGGATCGCTATGGGGATTATGACACGGGTGCGGCGACCGATCCCATCGGAGCAAAGACCGGCGGTTTTCGCGTGGTGCGCGGCGGATCGTGGTTCGACTTTGAGGGCTGCCGTTCGGGGAGCCGCGGGGGGACTGACCCAGATTTCCGGTGCGGGTACTACGGTTTTCGCGTGACGGCAGTCGCCGATTGACTTCGATCACCCCAGCGCCGTCTTTTTCTTTCTTCCGCTCAGGTAACTTTCCATAATACAACTGGCCAGTTCGCCGCTGCTCGTATAGAACGCGAGGCCCTTGGTGAGTCGGGTGAGTTGATCCACGAAGCCCACCCAGTCCATGCCCCAGTAATCCTCAATCAGCGCGAATGTCGAAATGCGGCAGCCTTCTCTCACGGCCAGGACGGCTTCCTTTAGCGTCGCCACAGTGCTTCTGGTGTCGGGGGGATAAAGCAAATAGATGTAATCGCCCTCGACGTGCGCGGTGGGCTGGCCGTCTGTGATGATGAAGATTTGCTTATTCTCGGCCGAGCGGTGGCGGAGGATTCTCCGGGCGAGTCGCAGGCCCATGTGCAGATTGGTGAAGTGCTGGGGTGCCTGCTCGATATCGGGGATTTTGACGCGGAGACGAACCTGATAATCGTAGATCGTCACCGGCATGGGCATGCACAGAGGCAGGGCGATCTCGGGAATCTTGTGGGCGCCGGAGTAGAAGCCGACAAAATCGATTGAATCCTGCGGGAATCGCGTCCGCACCAGGGACTGCATCGCCAGTGCCACTTTTTTGGCAGCGAGAAACCGGCCGTAACGCATCATCGAGCCGCTCATGTCCAGCAGGACGACCGTCGAGCAGCTTGTCAGGCCCTCGTGGAGATGCAGTTCCAGATCGCGTTCATCGAAACGGATGGGAGCGATCCGGCCGTCCGGCTTTCTGTTGGGCAGGCCATGTCTGGCCAGGGCGTTGGCCATGCTCTGATGGAGATCGAGTTCACTGACGGGGTCGCCGTATTGATAGGGGCGTGTGCCCTCGATGCGTTGGCCCCCCTGGCCGTGGGTCAATTTGTCATGGCCGTCGCGCTGGCCCTGGCGGAGATGGGTAAAGACCTCCATGAGTGCGCGGCGTTGCATGTTGCCGACCGCGCGGGGTGTGAGTCGCAGCCGGCCGGCGCCGTCCTTGTCGAGCATGCCATCCTTGATGAGTTGTTCGAGAAGCTCGGAATACTCGGGATTCTTCTGATCGCCCAGCATTTCCGCAATGGCGTCCAGGGCCTGCTGGCCGTGCTGCATGATGAATTGGAAGAGCTGATTGACGTCAAAGAGATCGTCAGGGGAAGGAAAGGGCTGGCCGTCGAACTCGCCGTAGAAGTACTTCATGACGTGGGATTGTAGGCGTGGCTGGGGAGGGCGTCGCCGCGAACATGCGGACAGTTCCATTGCAGTGTAGAGCATAAGAAACGCGGGAAATACTCACATTCTGTAAGGCTGGGGAGAATGGGCAAATTGCCGTTGCAAGCGGCATTTTTTGGGTGTTTCGGGATTTGCTGTCGTGCCGATAAGGAATGGCATATGAAATCCAGAACCAACATGCGTCGCTCCATCCGTCGCAACGGGTCCCGCTGTCTCCTGGAGCAGCTCGAATCCCGAACGCTGTTCAACGGAAACGTGACGGCGTCGGTCGCCAGCAGAATTCTCAATCTGCAAGGCAATAACCTTAACAACAGCATCGTCGTCGCACAGACTTCGACTTCCACGACGGGTTTCACCGTCAGCTCGGGCGACGGCTCGACAACCATCAACGGCAAGTCAACGCCCCAGGCGTTCACAGGTGTCACCGGCATCACCACCAAACTCGGCTGCGGCAACGATACCGTCCTGATCGAGAATGCGACCGGTATCGCCGGTAACGTCCAGATCACCGCGTCCAACGGCAATCAGAATATCACGCTCGACAACGTCGTAGTCGGCGGGAACTTCACGCTCACCAACAGCGGCGGGCAAAACCAGACGACTGTCGAGAACTCGACCATCGACGGCAGCGCCACAGTCAGCGCCGGCGCCGGCTTCAACTGCCAGGGCTGGTCGTGCTGGGGCTGCTCATCCTTCAACGATGCCAACGAGATCTTCACCCTCTCGTACTCCACCGTTCAGAACAATCTCTCCATCTCCAACGTCAGCGGCGAAACCACGACCGACATAGAATATTCCACGGTCGGAAGTTCCACGGTTGCCGGTTCCACGGTTGAAGGGAACGTGACCATCACCAATGGCGCCAGTTCCTATGGCTATTGCGGCTTCCATTGCGACAGTTCCTCCGCGGCCGGCGACCTATTCACGATGAATTATTCGACCATCGCCAATAACGTCACGATCTCCAATGACAGCGATGGCAACACGACCAATATTGGCAACGTCTCGACGATTGGGGGCAATCTGACCGTCAGCAACCTCGTCGGCACCGCCAGCCAATGCTGCTTCAACTCCTGTTTCAGCGGCAATCTCGCCAATGCCAGCGATTCGTTCACGCTGAATGGCGCGTCTTCCGTTATGGGTAATGCGCTGCTCGCCAATGTCAGTGACGGCGCCATGACCGACATCGACGGTGCATCATCCATCGACGGCACGCTGACCATCAATAATGGTGTCGGGTCATACGGACAGGGCTTCACGTCCTGCTGCGGGCAGACATCCACCGACTACGGCGATCTATTCACGATGTCCGGTGATTCCTACATCGGCAGCGACGTCTCGATCTCCAATGGCAGCACCTACAACGACACCAAAGTCCTTGCCGGTTCCACTATCACCGGCAGCCTGAAAGTCGGCGATGGCCTCAATTTGAGCGGCCGAAGCACGGACGATCACTGCGGCGGTGGCGGCTATGGCTGTGGCTGTGGCGGCTGCGGTGGCGGCTACTCTTACCAATCCGTCTACACCACCGATCTCTTCACGCTCGACGGCTCCTTCGTCATCAATAATTTGGCCGTCTCCAACGCCAGTGGCTATACGGATACCGCCATCACCGACGGCGCTTTTGTCGGCAGCAGCGTGGTGGTCGCAGACCAGAACGGCGTGGCCTATTTTGAGATGGATTCCAGCTTCATCGGCGCCAATCTTCTGTTCACCGCCGGCTCCGGCATTACCGTCGTCGATGTGACCAGCAGCACGATCTCAGGTAGCGCGACAGTCATCGTCTCAACCGGCGCGTCGGTGTCCATCGCTTCGGGACAGGTCGCCGGTGCGGTAACGATAACGGTCTGACCGGATTCCGCACCCGCCCGGCGGTTTGCCCAGGCGGTTACACATGCAATGCGGTGATTGAATTGGCGGCGCGACGGCCGTTAATACGTCGCGCCGGAGAAGTTCGTCATCTGCACGCTGCCACCGGCGCCGCCGCCGGAGTATTGGATAAACCACGGCGGGGCGGCATAGGTGATGGCCACGTTGCCGCTTCCGGTGACGCTCTGTTGCACCACGACCACGCCGTTGATTGCCGTGGTTCCGCTTTTCGTCAGGCTGCCGCCGGCGCACAGGCAACCGTTGATATACTGGCTGCCACTCAGCGTGACGTTGCCGGTGGTGACGATGTTGACCGGCGCCGGCGACACGGCCGTGCCGATCGTGCTGCTGTTTGACAGCGTGCCCGCGATGATCAACGTTCCCGTGCCGACGATGGTGGTCGTGCCCGCGAATGTGGCGTTGCCGTTGATATACACGATTCCGTTGGGGCTGTTGTTGAAGTTGATCGTCTTGTTGGCGAACACGCCGCCGGCCATCACGGTGCCGTTGGATGTGGCGTCGGCGATGAGTGTTGCGGTGTTGACGGTCGGGGAGGAGATCACGAGGTTCGGACTGTCGTTTGGCAACGTCGAACCGGACACGTTCCATGTGCCCGAGTGCGAGATCGCCCCACCGGATTGCACGTTGCCGGCCGCGACAACGGTTCCGCTTGAGGTGATGGCGCTATTGAATTCCACGTTGCCGGGGACATTGAATGTGCCGCTGGAGGTGAAGCTCCCCATCGATGTCAGGCTGCTCTTGGATTGCCCCGCGACGTTTGTCAGGGTCATGGTTCCGCTGCGGGTGACGTTGCCCACCACGGCGACGCCGCCGGCAATTGTGAGCGTGCCCGAGTCACTGAGGCTCGCCCCGACCGCCAATCCCGGCGCCGAGCCGGTGGACGTAACCGTGATGGACGCCTGGCTGACGGTCGATCCGTCGGCGCTCTTGCCGACCGATTGAAAGGTGACCGGCGTGGTGGGCCAGTTGGGGGCGGCCACGGTGCTGACAGTATAGGAGCATCCGTTGGCCAGCGTCACCGTCACCGGCAGCGTATTCACCCACGCCGAGTTGTTCTTCATGTTCCAGATCGCCTGTTGAACCCCGGCCTCGGCCGCGTAGAAGGCCGCGTTGCGCTTGAGACTGATATCGGAGATCTGCGACTGCACGCCGGAAACGGTGGACATGGTCGCGACCATTCCGGTGAGCATGATGGACATGACCATGATCAGAAAGACGACGGTGCTTCCCTGCTGCCGCCGCCGGTCCTGACGAGAGATGCCGAGTTGCCTGCGAGGCGTATACATACGAATCCTCCCGTGGCCAGGCCACGTTTCGGTGTGAACTATTCAATATATTCCGGGTTGCCGCAAACGACGTGCGAGGGCGCGCTCGATCACAGGTTGCGCCCGAACGCTATGAACGTGCGCTGCACGGTCGGCGCCGTTCCGGCTTTGAGCGTGATTTGGAATGCCTTGGTATTGGCTGGCACCGTCGCGACCGAGAATGTGCCGACGTTATTGACCAGCACATCGGAGGAAAAGGTGGTGGAATTGGCGTTGTTGACGTAACTTTCCATAAGATTGGAGCCCACCAGGAAATAGTTGATGGTGAAGGTTCCATTGCTGATCAGGGAACTGGGCGGCGAGGTGATCGTGATGGAGTTGGCGGTGATCGTCACCGCGTTGGCGGCGCGGATATTGTCCGTTATGCGCTGCACGGCAAACTGGACTTGGGAATCCGCCGTGGCGCCGGACTGGGCGTACTGCTGCGTATTGAAGCCCGCCGCGACAAGATAGGTGCTGGCGATGGCGATCAGCGCGAAGATGATCAGGGAGATCATCAGCTCAATCAGCGTGAATGCTCGATATCGCGACGGCCGAAGTTTGATGAGATGAGAATTCATTAGTCACTGACATAAGTGCAGAGGGACCGGTTCGCGATCTGAACAGTGAGCGAGAAGTATGTGGCCTGGACGCCGCCGGTATTGGGAGCGGCCTGGGCGATTGTCGTCGTCATCGTATACTGGGTGGCGCCGACGGTGATGGGCGTATTGGTGCTGCCGAGCGCGTCGTTTTGCCAGGTGGCGCGGAGGTTCTCCATCTGGGACACCAGGGCACTGTCGATCAGAAGCGTGTTGTCGTTCGACTGTGTGCTGTTGGCGGTGGCGCTCATGGCGGTGCCAAGACCGGTCGCGACGATGCTGAGCATGACGACCAGCAGCAACGCCTCAATAAGCGTGTACGCCGGGGCATTGAAGCGGCTGCGTCGGAGATAATAGCGCGTGGTTTGCATGTCAATTCTCCGTGGGATCGCCGACGGCCGGGATGCTAATGGTGACGGATTTCCCGCCGTAGCTGAGCGTGATGGCGGACGTAGTGAGTCCCGGGTTGAAGGTATCGCCGAAGGGGCGATATTGGCAGTAATAGGGAGAAGCGGTGTTGGCGCTGGTATCGGCGGTTCCGGTGAGTTGAACCGAGGTGATGGTGACGCCGGCGTAAGCGGGATCGGTATTGAGATTGATAACGCAGTTGCCGCTGCTGAACAGCGGGTCGGTGACGGTGGTTCCGGGGAGCGTCCATTTACTGGTGCCGGTGTTATAGGTGGCGTGATATACGGTGACGGTATTGGCGGTAGTGCTGATCTGCACGCCATAGGCGTCGGTGGGCTGGAAATTGGCGCCGGAAGACTGGCCGTGGCCCATGCTCAACATCCGGGCATAACGGCAGGCGGAGATGATGGTTTGCGCCGCCCGCTGGAGTCGGGTGGAAGCGTCATCGGCGCCGTCGTTGACCAGGACGAGAGTCGAAATAATGCTGATGATAAGCACGGCCAGGAGCGTCTCAATGATGGTGTAGCCGCGCCTGGGCATGCGAGAGAGGAGATGGGATGCTCCGATGGTCATGAGACTGATCCTGCCGCGGATACCGCCTTCACAGTGGGTAATCTCCAATAGATTCGGTTGGCGTGCAAAAGAAATGTCGAGGCGGCGGCGCAGTTATTTGACCAGAGAGCTGAGCTTGAAGATCGGGAGTATGATGCTCATGGCGATGAAACCGACTATGCCGCCCATGACGACGATCATCAGCGGTTCGATCATGGCGGTGACGTTCTTGATGACGGCCTTGAGCTCCCGGGCGTAGTATTCGCTCACTTCGTCGAGAACCTCGCCCAGCTTGCCGGATTCCTCGCCGGCGCCGATCATCTGCACCACGGCGCGGGGCAGGAGCGTGCTCTTGCGCAGCATCGTCGAGATTTTCTTACCCTGCTTGACGGCCGAGAAGACGTTTTTCCACATGCGGCGGTACAGAGCGTTGCCGCTGACATCGGCGGTGATGCTGATGGTGTCGAGCATCGGTACGCCGGCGTTGATGAGCTGGCCCATGGTGTGCAGGCCGCGGCTGATGTACAGGGCCCGGAACATCTTCTTGAACAGGGGGATCTTGAGTTTTGCCTTGTCGAACCAGAGCCGGCCCCAGTCGGTGCGAAGGGTGAAGACCAGACCCCAGATGCCGGCGATGGCCACGACAACCACCACGTACCAGTCGTGGACCATGAAGTTCGACAAAGCCAGCAGAACCTTCGTCGGGGCGGGGAGCACCGATTCCTTGCCCTTGAAGATGACCATGAACCGCGGCAGGACGAAGGTCAGCAGGAAGATCGTGGTTCCGATGGCCATGGTCCCGATGATGCCGGGATAGAGCATGGCGCCGATGACCATGTTGCGGGTCTCGATCTGCTGGGCCTGATAGGCGGCGATCTTGTCGAGCATGCGGCTGAAGCCGCCGGAAAGTTCGCTGGCGCGCACCATGTTGACATACAGCGGGGAGAAGACCTTGGGATATCGCGTCAGGGCGTCGGAGAATTGCCGGCCGCTCTCGACGTCCTTCTTGATCTGCACCAGCATCTTTCGGAATTTGGGGTTTTCCACCTGTTCGACGATGCCGCCGATGGCGGATCGGATGCTGATGCCGGCGCGGATCATGACGGCGAGCTGACTGGTGAAATTGTGCACGTCACGGGCGCTGGGTCCAAAGCTGAAACTGGCGTTGAGAATCGATCCCTTGCGGCCGCCGCGCTCGTCGGTGGGGGCCAGGTGGATGATGAACTCGCCGCGGCCGCGGAGGTCTTCGCCGGCGGCGGAGAGATTGGCCGCGACGACAGTTCCGGTATTGGTCTTTCCGGCGGCGTTTCGAGATTCGTAAAGATACGTCGGCATTGCGGCGGGGGTGAGTGGTGAATCACGCGGCCAGGGTGCGTTCGAGTTTCTCCGGGTGGGCGGCCTGCGAGATGGCATCATCGCGGCAGATATAGCCGTTGACGAAGAGCTGTTTGATCGAGCTGTCCAGGGTCTGCATGCCCAGGGCGCGGCTGGTTTCGATGACGTTGGGGATTTCAAAGATGCGGTTCTCTCGGATGCAGTTGCGCACCGCGGGCGTGCAGAGCATGATCTCCAGCGCCGGAATCATGCCCGGTTTGTCCATGCGCTTGAAGAGAGTCTGACTGACGACGGCCTGAAGGGTATTGGCGAGCATCGAGCGAATCTGGTTCTGCTGATCGGAGGGATAAATATCGATGATGCGCTCGATCGTCTGCGGGGCGTTCACCGTGTGGAGCGTGCTGAAGACCAGGTGGCCGGTTTCGGCGGCGGTGATGGCGGCGCTGGTGGTTTCCAGGTCGCGCATTTCGCCGACGAGAATGGTGTCGGGGTCCTGGCGCAGGACATGCCGCAGGCCGCTGGCGAACGTGGGCACGTCGCTGCCGACTTCGCGCTGTTCGATGGCGCACTTGTTGGATTCCAGGGCGTATTCGATGGGGTCTTCGAGGGTGATGATATGGCCCTGTTCGCGGCGGTTGATGGAGTCGATCATGGCGGCCAGAGTGGTGCTCTTGCCGCTGCCGGTCGGGCCGGTGACCAGCACCAGGCCGCGAGCCAGATACGTCAGCTTGGCGACGATCTCGGGAAGGAACAGTTCAGTCATCGGGCGGATGCGGTCGTTGACGACGCGGAAAGCCAGGGCGACGGAGTTGCGTTGATAGTGGGCATTGACGCGGAAACGGCTCAGGCCGGGCACTTCGTAGGAGAAGTCGCTGTCGCGCACCTTCTCGAATTCCTGCCAGCGCGATTCGGACATGATCGACTTGGCGATGCGGATGGCGCCATCGGGGGTGACGATGGGCAGGTCGCTGGGAGTGATGACGGTGTGAATGCGGAACAGCGGGGGCAGACCGACGTTGATATGAACGTCGCTGGCCTTGGCCGCCACCGCGCTGCGGAGCATGTCGTTGAGCATGTGCGGACACCTCACCCGATTATGGGACTCGCCGGGGCCCGGCGGCGAGAGACCGATAAAGTCGGACACGGCGGATCGGGCCGCTACGCCGCGGTTTCGGTCACCCGGATAATCTCATCGACCGTTGTATGGCCCTGCATGACCTTGCGCAGGCCGTCTTCGCGCAATGTCACCAGCCCTCGCTCGCGGCAGAGCTTGCGAAGCTGAGTGACGTCGGGATTGGCGGTGACCTGGTCGCGCAGGACGTCGTCCATGACGAGCATTTCGTACAATCCGAGCCGGCCGGAATAACCTGTCTTGCGGCAGCGATCGCATCCCTTGCCGTGCCAGAGCTGGTCAGCGCCCAGGCCGCGGAGGGTCAGAAAATCCTTCATCTGATCCGACGGAGTGAACGGTTCCTTGCAATGGGGACAGATGCGGCGGACCAGTCTCTGGGCGAGGATGGCGTTGACGGCGGCGCTGATGAGATAGGGTTCGACGCCGATGTTGATCAGGCGCGTGACCGACGCCGGGGCGTCGTTGGTGTGAAGCGTGGAGAGGACCAGGTGTCCGGTGAGAGCGGCCTGGACGGCGATGCGGGCGGTTTCGGCGTCGCGGATTTCGCCGAGCATCACCACGTCGGGATCCTGCCGCAGAAGGCTTCGCAGCGCGGCGGAAAAGGTCATGCCGATCTTCTCGTGGACCTGGACCTGGCTGGCGCTGGGGAGATGGTATTCAATGGGGTCTTCGACGGTGCTGATGTTCAGCTTGTTGCCGTCCATGACGCGCAGACTCGAATAGAGCGTGGTGGTCTTGCCGCTGCCGGTGGGGCCGGTGACCAGCAGGATTCCGTGCGGTTGCTCGATCTGCTTCTTCCAGATCGTCAGGGCTTCATCGCTGAATCCCAGGGCTTCCAGCGGGACGTTGATGGCACGGTTGTCGAGAATGCGCATGACACATTTTTCGCCGGCCACCGTGGGAAGCGTCGAGATGCGCAGATCGACCTTGCGCGAGTGGACCATGGCGCGGATGCGGCCGTCCTGCGGCAGGCGACGCTCGGCGATGTCGAGATTCGCCATGATCTTGAGTCGGCTGACGATGGCGGCGTGCATCTGCTGGGGCGGATTCATCGCCTCGAAGAGGATGCCGTCGATGCGATAGCGGATCTTGAGGTCCGATTCCTTGGGCTCGATGTGGATGTCGCTGGCGCCCTGCTTGATCGCGTCGAAGATGAGGTAGTTGACGAAGCGGATGACCGGCGATTCGCTGCCGATCTTGGCCAGGTCGGTCACTTCGTCCTTGGTCTCGGCGACGAGTTGCACGTCGTCCTCGGCCATGTCCTTGATGATGTCGTTGACCTTGACGTCGTCGGTCTTGTCGCTGGTGAGCTGTTCGACCAGGCGGTTGATGTCGGCGCTGGTGGTGACGCGCAGGCGCAGATCGCGCTTGACCTTGCGGCGGACCTCGTCCAGCAGAAAGACGCTGTTGGGATCAGTGACGGCAACGATCAGGTCATCACCGTCGAAACGCAGCGGAAGCACCAGGTGCTTGCGGATGTAGTCCAGATTGAGCAGTGCGAAGGCCCTGGGATCGACGGCCGAGCGTTCGGGCTGCTCAAACGGCAGGCCGAGCGTTTCCGCCAGCGCCGAAAGAACCTGCGCCTCGCTGGCCACGTTCATGGTCAGGAGGATCTTGTCGATGGGCTTGCCGGGCGTTTGCGCGGCGACGGCCCGCGCCTGCACGAGCTGATCGGGCGAGATCTGGCCGCGTTCCAAAAGGAGTTGCTCGACGGATTGCCGCTGCCGCTGCCGAGCCGGCTGCCACAGCGGCGCGGGTTCGTCGGCAACGATCACGGCGTCGTCGTTTTCTTGTGCCGCATCGACATCGTCATCAACGCGAGCGTCGGAGCCAGACTGAGCGGTAGTGCGACGGCCGAAGATCATGTGGGTAACATCGGAATAATCGATCGGGAACTGACGATCGGAGTCAGCCCCAAATGGGGTCAGAATCCCTTTTATTGCCCCAAATTGGCTTATGACCCCTTGTTTCAGTTCTGCATGCGGATCTGGAAGCGATTGTCTCCCTGACGCAGGATCACGGAATTGGTATCGATACGCTCGATAACAAACCCCTCGGCGGTCTGACCTTCGGAGTAGAACGCGCCGTCGATCATGCAGGCGCGGCGAGCCGAACTCGAGACGACCGACTGCAAATGCAGTGTCTGCACGGCCTGTAGCGCCGAGACGCGAAGCTGTTCCTTCTTCTGTTTGGCAGCGACTTCGTCAATATCGACGGTTTGTTTCGGCTGGGCGTATCGGAAGGGATTGGTGCTCAGTTGCGAGAGGGAAACCTGCGTGGCCGACGGATATTTCTGTACCTGGTGGACCAGCGACTCGGTGTCGGTGAAGGTCCGCTGGATGGCGGCCAACTGGCGGGCGCCGTCGGAAAGGAAATCGGAGACAGTGCGGCTGGCGGCGGCGACGTCGGGGGATTCGGGCGTGCCGCCGCCGGTCTGCGAGCACATGAGATACAACAGCCCGGCGCCGGCCAGGGTGATGATGGCGATGAGAACCATTGCCCGGTCCAGCGGGCGTTTTTCCTCCGAATCGGCGAAATCGTTCTCATCGGCGTCGGTCTCGCCGGTGATTTTCGAGTTGGACAAGGAACCCTCGGCGGGCTCGTCCTCCTCTTCGAGCAGTTCGGCATCACTCTGGCTTTCAAGTTTGCTCATGGGGTCTCCGGTAGTCGGGGCCTGTGTCGCTGGCGGCTTACTGGGCGGACGCCGATGTTCCCGCCGGCGCAGAATCGGGTTCGAAGAAGATGCTCAGCGTCACCTTGGCGGTCATCTCGCCGTCGCGCTCGTTGATCTTCTGAAGGTCCATGTCCGTGACGCGCGTGAGCCGCGGGAGCTTTTCCAGTGCCAGCAGGAACGAATAGAACCCGCGAAAATCGCCGCTGAGACTCATCTCGATCGGCTGGCGCCGCACGGACGCGATCGATTCGGTCGGCAGCGTCTTGACCGTCCGCGTCTGCAGGGCATTGTCCTGGGCCATCTGCCAGACTTCCTTCAGAACCGTATCCACTTCGCGCTCGGCCGGCAGCCGCGAATCAAAGAACAAGATGGTCTTTTGCAGGTCGTTGATCTTCTGATCGAGGCTCTCGACGCCGGCGGTGGCGTCGCGCAGATCGGTCAACGCCTTTTGTTTTTGCTGCACCTGCTGGGCAAGAGCCAGGCGGTTCTGGTCCATTTTCTTGAACACGAAGACGTAACTGCACCCCAGCAGGCCCACCATGACAACGAAGAGCAGTAGTTCGCGAATGCCGAATTTCATGGGTGTATTCCGTGAAAGTTGATCAGGATCTCATTTGAGTTCCAGGGCGGCGGTGTCGGTATTGGCCGGCGACCCGTCGTGATGGGGGACATCGGCGGCAAGGGTCATGTCCACAACGAACCGTCGGACCGTGTCTCCCTGCATCTGGTATTCATCGCTGATGGCCAGGTTTACGTCCTTGAACAGCTCGCAGCGCGACAGATGGTTGATGAACTGTGCCACCTGCACATCGGTGGCCGCCACGCCCGTCAGCCGAAGCGACACGTCAAAGACGACCGGCTGCTCGGCGGGCTTGGGGGCTCTGGCGGTGGGCGCCTGGGTGGGATTGGCGACGGGCAGCGGCGCAAAGACATGCCGATGCGATTCCATCGACAATTGCAGCAGCGACACGCCCACGGGCAGGCAATTGGTCACCTGGGCCAGGACCAGGCTGCGCGGGACTTTTTCCAGCAGCGATGCCGACATCTCCGCCTGATGCGAGACGCGCTGCTGCTTGGTCTGAAGATCGTGAAGCTGCGTGATGCGTGCGGCGGCGTCGGCGTAACTCTGATCGACAATTCGCTGTTGTTGCACGATGCGATTGATGCTCTGCTGGTCCAGCGCAAAGGCCGATCCGATCCCACCCATCACCAGCACCGCCAGCACCAGGCAAATGATGTTGGTTCGCCGCTGGAGCTTGCGGTCCAGATAGTCATCGGGAAGAAAACTGACTTGGTTGGGGGCATTCATGATTCGATCTCGGTTTGCTCGGCGGCGGCGCCGAGGCTCAGGCCGATCGCCACCGCCCAGGCGGGCTGCGGTTCACGGCGGTCGATGCCGGTCTCGGGGGCTATGTCGTTGCTGCGGCTCATGCGCGCCAGCGGGTCGCCGATCTGCGCCGGCAGACCCAGTTCACCGGCCAGATATTGGCACAAGCTCTGTTGCCGGGCCTCACCGCCGACGAACAGCGCCCGATCAACCGGCCGCGACGGAAATGTCGTCTCGTAATAGCGGCGGCAGAGATCGAGTTCCTCGACCAGCCGATGCAGCGGATGACGGCAGGCATCCTTCACCAGTGCGGCCTTGTCGGCCAGGACCGATGCGTCCGACCGCTCCGACCCGGCGATGCCGGTCTCATCGGCGTCATCTTCGATCAGTTCGGCATCGAATTCACTGATCGGCCCGGCCGGCGCAAGCGTTGCCACGCCCGCCCCAATGGATGCGGCGCCCGGCGAGCCAACGGCTGCCGCGTGGATGGGAGCATGATTTGCGGCGCCGGTGGCGGCTTCCAGCTGCGCCGACCGCTGAAACTGCGCCGCCGCCTCCACGCGCGACAGCTTGATTCGCAGCAACTTGGCTTCCTCGAATTCGACCTTCATCGCCTCGGCGACGGCTCTGGTGAAATGGTCGCCGCCGATCGAGATCGATCGGGCGAACAGCACCTGTCGACCGCGGCAGATCATCGCCCGCGACGCGGTGCAGCCGATGTCCACAAACAGGCTCGTCACTTCCTGATCGGTCTTGCGACGGTAGACCTGGCTGAAACAATCGACCAGGGCCATCGGCTCGACGTTCATGCCGACCACGTCGAGTTTCGCGGCGCCGGCGGCCGCAAGCAGGCCGTTGACCGATTCCCGCGACGCCGCCATCAGGATGATCTCGAGAAGCGGTTCCTGATCGTGATAGACTTCACCGGCGATGAGATGGCGGATGACGGCTTTGGAAAGGTCGATCGGGAGCTTTCCGCGCGCCTCCCACCGCAGTGCCTTGCGGAGTTGATCCTCCTTCATCCTCGCGGTGCGGAGATGCCGGATGAACATGCTGGCGGCCGGAAGCCCAAGCACCGCCTGGCGGCCGCGGAAATTTCCCTGCGCCAGCAGATCGCGCACGTTTTCGGAAAAGAACGTGAGGCGGGCCTCGGCGTCGTCGCGAATGTGGTGAGGCACATCGGCGCTGGCGGCGGCAATCAGCCGGGGCTCCGCGCCGTGGAACTGCACCTGCGCCAGCCGCAGACAGTCGCTGCCGAAGTCGACGCCGATCGGCTGGGCCCGAGTGGTTAGCCAGTTTTGTACCTGTCCGAACATAATCGCACCGTCTCCCACCCCGTTGAGTCAAATACGATAGATTTGTCCGTTGGGGCAAAGAAGTTGAACCAGGAAATCCCTGCCGTCTGGCGGGGTCAGGTTGCACTTGTGCGGTCTGGCGCGAAGGAAGCGATTGTACCGTGTGCGCCGGCGCTCAGAAGGAATTCACCGGCGATTGAATCGGCTACTTCGAAGCCGCGGTCGGTGAGGCGGATCGACCGGCCGGTGTCGATCAGCAGGCCGGCTGCGGTGAGCTTTTCGATCAACTCCGGCCAGAGGGCGCGCGGGTCGCAATGGGTGCGGGCGGTGAATCCGACAAAGTCGATCCCTTCCGATAATCGCAGCATCAGCATGGCCAGTTCGCCGGCTCGGACGGTCGGCGTGAGATGCTCGATATCTGTGGCGGGCAACTTTCCGGCCAAGATGGATTGTTCCCATTCGCCAAGATGCGGGCGATTGCGCCAGCGTGTGCCCTGCACGTGCGAAGCGGCCGATGGACCCAGGCCTATGTAATCACCGCCGTGCCAATACAACAGGTTGTGCCGGCACTCCTGGCCGGGCGTGGCGTAGTTGCTGATTTCGTAGGCGGGCAAACCGGCGGCCGATAGATGCTGGCGCGTGTGGCGCATCATTTCCAGCACCAGGGGTTCATCGGCCGCGCGGAATTGCCCAAGGCGTTTTCGGACTGTCAGCGGCGTGTTCGGCTCATAGGTCAGTTCGTAGCAGGAAAGGTGTGTGGTTCCCAGTGATAATGCACGATCGAGAGACTGCTGGTATGACGCCAATGTCTGACCGGGGATCGCGTAGATCAGATCGACGTTGAGTCGCTCAAATCCCGCATCGCGCGCGAGTTCGATGCTGCGAAGGACATCTGGCGGAGCGTGATGGCGTTCCAGCAGGGCCAGTTCGGCCTTGTCAAAACTCTGGGCGCCGAAACTCAGCCGCGTTACCCCATGGGATTTGAGCATGGCGCAATAATCCCGATCGGCTGTGGCCGGGTTCACCTCGACGGTCCATTCATGGCTCGAAGTCAGATCGAAGCGTCGGGTGAGTCCGATAATCAGTCGGCTCATCTGGTCAAGGGGAAGGAGCGAGGGCGTGCCGCCGCCAAAGAAGATGGTTTGTGGCACAATGCGCGGGGCGGACCGGCCGGGTGTCCAGGCATCCGCTTCGAACAGGATCAGATCAACGAACCGCGACATTCTGTCTGATGTCTGACGGGTAATGCTGTAGAAATCGCAGTAATGGCACTTATGGAAGCAGAACGGGATGTGGACATACAGGCCCGGCACGACGACCTGGGCCAGCCGTTCGGGCTGTAACACCTCTATTGATTGTGACGAGATGAGCGTCATGTCAAATCTGCTTGCCACCTCGGCGCGATCAGGCCGATTCAAGCTATCGGAATGGGCCTTGGCTGCGCGTATATCCATATTAGCCAGCGAGTTGGCGCAAATCCGGCGGGCATTGTACCGCGGGGGAGGGGGTGTGGACTTCAGGTTATGGCACTGGATTATTCTTGCCCGCTGGTCGGTTTTCCGGTAACGTTCTCATGGTGCTTTTTTGGCGGAGGACGGCGGGCTTCTCCTGGGCTCGTCACATCTGAATTCCATCAAAAAGCCCCGCGTGTTTGCAAAGGCAGGTTCTATGCAGGTCGTACTGGCCATGTTTCGCCCGGATGGCGAGCGGCGAAGTTTCTCCATCTCGCGTGATCTGACCGTCGTCGGCCGTCGCGAAGATTGTGACCTGCGCATTCCCCTGGGCGATGTCTCCCGCAAACATTGCCGCCTCATCAAGGACGATAATTCTCTCCGCGTTGAAGACCTCGGCAGCAGCAATGGAACCTACCGCAACGGCCAACGCGTCCAGGAATCCGTCCTGGAAGCGGGCGATCGCGTGAAGGTCGGCCCGGTGACTTTCGTCGTGCAGATCGACGGTGTGCCGGCCGACGAAGAACTGACCCCCGAGCCGCCCGAAAAGGCGGCCGATGCGTCCGGTCCCGGCCTCGATGTCGCCGACCATGAAGCGCAGGAGATGGAGCAGGAGAACGAGGAAGCCGCGGCCGCTCATGCCAGCGGCGATACCCCCAATCTCGACGATCTGGCGATGGCTGCGGAAATGCCCCCGGCCGAAGAGGAGCCTGTCGAGCACGCCTCGCGCAAAAAGTCCGCCAAGCGGGCCGATGACTCTGGCGACCTCGAAATTCTCGCCGATGACGAAGAGAAATAGGATCGCCTGCAATATCGCGACTACCGGTTCCTGATGGACCGCATTGCCGCGGATATCTATATTATCTTGTAGTGGCGTCGCACCGTGGGGCGGAGGAAGCGTCTTGAAACCAGGAGTTGCCGTGACAATCAAAGGGGCCATCGTCCTGTTGCTTCTGGCCGCGGCTGGCTGCGCCGGTGTAAACAACCCCGAGTCCGGACCCGCGTCATCGGGTCCGGCCGGTGTAACCGCGCCACCGACCGCCGTCGACAATCCGGTCGTCGCTGTTGTCGGCGATCAGCCCATTCGGATGGATCAACTTGTCGAGCCGCTTAAGCAGGCCGACGGATTGAAGTTCCTCCTTCGACTGGCCGTCCTTCAGGAGGCACAGGATCTGGCCCGGCGAGCCGGATACACGATTGGGCCGGCCGATATCGAGCACGAACGGTTGCTAATACTCGAAGAACTGCGGCGGGAAATGACCGGCCCGCAATCGTCGGGCGATTCCACCACACAGCCCACCACGCCAACGGCCCAAGAGGTCGTGCTGGCGCTGGCGAGCGTGCTTCAGAAAGACGGCATCAGCGAGCCGGAGTTCCGCATCAACCTGCAAATCAACGCCTGCGTGCGCAAGGTGTGCGAGAAGAGAACATTGGATTCGATCACGGATGATGAAATTCATCAGCGGTTTAATCTTCTGTACGGCGAAACAGTGCGCGTGCGGGCCATCTGGCTGAGGAACCTCTCGGAGGTCGCCGAAGCCAAACGCCGGCTGCAGACGGACGATTTTGCGGCCGTCGCCAGCGAGATGAGCCAGGAGCCCAACAGTGCCCGCAATTTCGGCGAGCTGCCGCCGTTCAGCTTGCAAAGTCCCGACTATTCCCCCACAGTCAAGGAGGCGGCGTTTAAGCTCAAGGTCGGCGAAGTTTCCGATGCGGTGCAATACAAGGGCTGGTACCTGCTTATCAAGCTGATCGAGCGAATTCCGCCCAAGGCCGTCCAATTTGACGATGTGAAAGACTATGTCACCAACCTGGTGCGCCGCGAAAAAGTCCAGGCGGCCATGCAGGATATCACCAACAGACTGGGCGCCGCCCTGCCGGCCAATATGCAGATCAAGGACGAGGATCTGAAGCGGCAGTACGAAGCCATGATCCCCCGAGCCACGTCGCCCGGCACCGTTGCGCCGCCCGCTCCCGCCGATACGTCGCGGGCGCCGGCCGACAGCGGCCCCAACTGGATCACTGTTCCCCCCGGCGCGACTCTTCCGTCCGCGCCCGGCGAATCCCCGTGACAACCGGCCTTCATCGGCTATATCATAAGAGACCCCATGACTAATCAGCCGTTCCATATTGACGTGTCGTCGCGCATCGAAAGACTCCCACCCTATTTGTTTGCGCGCCTGAACAAGATGAAGTACGAGAAGCGAGTCGCCGGCGTTGATATCATCGACCTGGGGATGGGAAACCCGACCGATCCCACCCCCGAAAGCGTGGTCAAGAAGCTCGTCGAATCGTCACGCGATCCGCGCAATCACCGCTATTCCGTCTCTAACGGCATCCCCGCGCTTCGCCGCGAAGTCGCCATCAAATACCGCAAGAAATACGGCGTCGAACTCGACCCCGAAACCGAAATCATCGCCACCATCGGCTCCAAGGAAGGCTTCAGCCACCTCTGCCTGGCCCTGCTCGGGCCCGGCGACACGGCCATCGTTCCCGATCCGGCCTTCCCCATCCACATCTACGCCGTCGCCATGGCCGGGGCCAATGTCATTCGCGTTCCCCTGGGCAACGACCAGGCGTTTCTGGATCGCGTCGAGCGCATGATCGAGGGCCTGTATCCGACCCCCAAGCTGATGGTGCTTAATTTCCCTCACAATCCCACGTCGATGACCATCGACCCTGGATTCTGGGAGCGTGCCATCGCCATGTGCCACCGGCGCGGAATCATGATCATCTCCGATTTCGCCTATGGCGAGGTCTGTTTCGACGGCTATGTCGCGCCGAGTTTTCTCTCCGCCCCCGGTGCCAAGGATCTGGGCGTCGAATTCACCACCATGTCCAAGAGCTACAATATGGCCGGCTGGCGATGCGGCTTCTGCGCCGGCAACGCCCAGATGGTCAAGGCTCTGGCAACCATCAAGGGATATTACGATTACGGCATGTTCGCCCCCATCCAGATCGCCAGCATTATCGCCATGCGCGAGCACGCTGTTCACCCGGCCGAACAAAGCCTCATTTACGAGCGACGCCGCGACGTCGTCTGCCGCGGCCTGGACCGGCTCGGCTGGACCTACGAGAAACCACGCGCCAGCATGTTTGTCTGGGCCCGCATCAAGCCGGAACATCTCGGCGGTCAGGGAACGCTCGAATTCTGCCTGGACATGCTCGAAAAAGCCGAGGTGGCCCTGGCCCCCGGCAAGGCCTTTGGCGACAACGGCGAGGGATTCGTCCGCATCGCCCTGGTCGAGAACGACCAGCGACTCAAACAGGCCATGCAGAATCTCGAACGCGCCCTCAACCCGCGTCCCCCCAAGAAACCCGGCCGACAAACCGCAAAGGTGTAGCAGGCCGCCAACCTATTCCGTGTACGCTTTGTCGATCTCTTCAAAGTGCTGGGCCACGGCCTCGGCCGGAACATCGAACGTATTGGCGGGCAATCCCTGGTTGATCTGCACTTTGTCCAGTTGCGTGGTGTGCAGTTCTTCACCGCTCTGATCGACCGTGACGATGCGCGTCGGCATGGCCGTCTTGCAATCGACATACACCTCGATCGACGTGAACTTCCGCGAGAGTGTCGTGCCCTTCTTGGGCGCCAGCGACAGATGCACTGTGCCCGCCGGATCGTCCTTCGCCGCCGCCGGCTTGGTCACGTCGAATTGCGCCTGCACATCTTTCGGATCCTGTCCGATCGGCAATGGGAACGGCCCCTCGCCGAGCTTCATCAAATTCATCTTTTCGCCCGGCTTGACCACGCGTTCCCTGGTGATTCTCTTTTTCGTGAAATCGATATCCAGAAGGTCTTGCCCGTTAAGCAGATCCGGCACGCCCAGGATGTATTGATGCTTCTCCTGGAAAGTTTGGCCACCGACCGTATGCGTGTCGAAATTGACGCGAATGCGCCCGCCAGTGGCGTTGTTTTGATACCAGACGTGCCCGCTTTGTCCGGTGGAAAGCTGCGTGCCGGTATCCAGGCTGGTCAGCGTCACGTCGGCCGAAAAATCCTTGAGCGTATCACCCCGAATCTTGAGCGCATCGAGGATGGCTCCCACCGGCGCATCGCCCGCCAGCGGCGCCGGCTCATCTGCGCCGCGAGCCGCCGTCGCGCCAAGGATCGCCGCCGCAATCGTCAAAACGACTGCTATCCGCCCGCACCGCATTGAGCCTTCCGGCCGCCCATGAGCCAATTCCATCCGTGTCGCCATCGCCGTCACTCCCTGGTTGAATCCGCGCGGTTAGTATACCTCGGCTGCCGCCGAACGTCGAAATGCATGCCATTCTTTTGAGCTCGCTGCCGGCGTCTCGAAAAAGGGGTCATTTCGGTGCCCAGCGCGCATGGACATCGGCGGATTCAAGAAGACTCAGATCTTCAGCAGCGCCCGCGCGCGCTCGATCACCGCGTCGATCGCGACATTCTCCGAGTCCTTCGACGTGCGGAGTTTGAGTTCGACCTTGCCCTCCTTCAGGCCGCGGTCGCCGATGGTTATCCTCAAGGGAAAACCAATCA
>Ga0181520_10003429_pt1 | contig 27909 bp, 16 predicted proteins | sample PEATcosm2014_Bin_29_FD_132451 | JGI IMG/M metagenome (GOLD analysis project Ga0181520, IMG submission 132451) | Peatland microbial communities from MTU Mesocosm Facility, Houghton, MI, USA - PEATcosm2014_Bin02_30_metaG | ecosystem: Environmental > Terrestrial > Soil > Wetlands > Peat | place...
CGGGCTCTTCGCCGCGCTCTCCGAGTCGACGAGCGACCTGATCATCGAGGGGATGCGCGCCGCCAGGGCGGCCGGCGCCGTGGTCTCGTTCGACCTCAACTACCGGGAGAAGCTCTGGGCCACGCGCGGAGGGCAGACCCAGGCGCAGGCCGTGATCGGCCGGATCGTGGAGAGCGTGGACGTGCTGCTGGGCAACGAGGAGGACGTCCAGCAGGCTCTCGGCATCTCCGGGCCCGACCCCGGCGCGGGGGGCCGCCTGGAGATCGAGGGCTTCGTGGGCCTGATGGAGCGCGTGCGGCAGCGCTACCCGAAGCTGGCCGCCATGGCGACCACGCTGCGCGACGTCCACTCCGCGAATCGCCACGCCTGGAGTGCCGTGGCCATGATCGGTGACGAGACCTTCGCGGCTCCGAGCTGCGACCTGGACGTCTACGACCGGGTCGGCGGCGGCGACGGTTTCGCGGCGGGTTTCATCTACGGCCTGCTCGCCGGGGAGCGGCCCGAGCAGGCGCTGCGTCTCGGATGGGCGCACGGCGCCCTGGTCACCGGTTACCCCGGCGACACCACGATGGCGACGCTCGCCCAGGTGCGCGCGGTCGCGGCGGGGGGTGCCGCGCGTATCCAGCGGTAGGGGCGGAGCTGTGCCCGCAAGAGGAGCTTCAGTGGCCAGGATCGATCTCCACCCGGATCGACTGCTCCCGGCGGAACCGGCGCAGCGCGAGGTGGCCCGGCGGCTCTACGAGCAGGTGGTCGGGCTGCCCATCGTCTCGCCCCACGGGCACGTGGACCCGGTCCTGCTCCTGCAGAACCGGCCCTTCGACAACCCGGCGGCGCTGTTCATCACCCCGGACCACTACGTCACCCGGCTGCTCCACGCCCACGGCGTGCCCCTTCCCGAGCTCGGCATCCCGCGGCTCGACGGCGAGGGGGTTGTGGCCGACCCCCGGGAGACCTGGAGACGGCTGTGCGAGCGGTGGGACGCCTTCCGCGGCACTCCCTCGCGCGCCTGGCTCGAGGCGGAGCTGGTCACGGTCTTCGACGTGCCGCTCCGTCCCTCCGTGGCTGACGCGGATCTCCTCTACGATCGCCTCGTCGAGCGGTTTGCGCTCCCGGAGTACCGGCCCCGGGCCCTCTTCGAGCGCTTCGGGGTGGAGGTGCTGGCGACGACGGATGACCCCTGCAGCGACCTCTCCGCCCATCGCAGGCTGCGGGAGGATCCCTCCTGGAAGGGGAGGGTGGTGCCGACCTTCCGCGCCGACGCCTACCTCGACCCCTCCATCCCGGGCTGGGTCGCCCGAGTCGAGCAGCTCGGCAGCGTCACCGGCGTCGACACCTCGGCTTACCGCGGCTACATCGACGCCCTGGAGGCCCGGCGGGCGTTCTTCAAAGCGGCGGGGGGCACCGCGACCGATCAGGGCCCCCCTGACGCCGGCACCCTGATCCTGGCGCCGTCCGAGGCGGCGCGGCTCTTCGCCAAGGCGCTGCAGGGGAGCGCCCTGCCCGAGGAGCAAACGGCCTTCCGGCGCCACATGCTCTGCGAGATGGCGCGCATGTCCTGCGATGACGGCCTGGTCATGCAGCTGCACCCCGGTGTCTGCCGCAATCACCACCCGCCGACCTGGCGAGACTTCGGCACCGACATCGGGGCCGACATCCCGGTCGCCATCGAGTTCACCCGCGCCCTGCAGCCCCTGCTGGAGCTGTACGGGACGCACCCCGGCTTCCGGATCGTCCTCTTCACCCTCGACGAGACCACCTGGTCACGCGAGCTGGCACCGCTCGCCGGCTTCTACCCGTCCGTCTACCTCGGTGCGCCGTGGTGGTTCCTCGACACGCCGGACGCGATGCTCCGCTTCCGGGCGGCCGTCACCGACACGGCCGGCTTCGCCAAGACGAGCGGCTTCGTCGACGACACCCGGGCCTTCTGTTCCATCCCGGTGCGCCACGACACGGCACGCCGCATCGACTGCGCCCAGCTGAGCCGGCTCGTGGTCGAGCACCGGCTGGACGACGACGAGGCCGTCGAGACGGCCAGGGACCTCGCCTACCGGCTCCCCCGGGAGGTCTTCCGCCTTTGACCCGGCTCAGCCGCCGGAGCTGGCCGCAGGCAGGCCCCCCGCGAACGGTTCGCGCCGTCCACCTCGGGCTGGGCGCCTTCCATCGCGCGCATCAGGCCTGGTACACCGAGCACGCTGGTGCGGAGGAGCTCTGGGGGATCGCGGCGTTCACCGGTCGCAGCCCCCGGGCGGCGGAGCAGCTCGCCGCCCAGGACGGGATCTTCACGCTCGTCGAGCGCGGTCCGGAACGCGACCGCCTCGAGGTGGTCGCCAGCATCAGTGCGGCGCACGACGGTGACGATGCCGGCGCCTGGGCAGGGTACGTCGCGTCACCTCAGGTGACCCTGGTGACGCTCACGGTCACCGAGGCCGGCTATCACCTGGACGGCGCCGGGCACCTCGACCTGCGGCACCCCGAGATCGCGACCGACATCGAGCGGCTTCGCGGGACGGGCGCGGGCACGGATATCGGGCGGCGGCTCCCCGCGCCTTCCCCGCGGACCATGCCCGGACGCATCCTCGCGGGGCTCGGGGCGCGCCGCCGCGCGGGCGCCGGGCCGATCGCGATCGTCCCCTGCGACAACCTGATGGGCAACGGCGCAGCCACCCGGACCGCGGTTCTCGAGCTGTGCGAGCTGGTCGACGCCTCTCTGGCGGCATGGATCTCGACGAGCGTCTCGTTCGTGTCCACGGTGGTTGATCGGATCACGCCCGCCACCACCCCGGGGGACCTGGCGCTCGTCGAAGGGGCGACCGGGCGTCGGGATGAGGCAGCGGTCGTTGCCGAGCCCTACAGCGAGTGGGTGCTCGCGGGTGAGTTCCCGGCGGGGCGGCCGGACTGGGGGAGCGCGGGCGCCCGGCTGGTGGCCGACGTCGAGGCCTACGCGGAACGCAAGCTCTGGCTGCTCAACGGCGGGCATTCCCTGCTCGCGTACGCGGGTTCCGCCCTCGGCCACTCGACCGTCGCCACCGCCGCCGCCGATGCGCGCTGCCGGGGGTGGCTTGACGAGTGGTGGGACGGGGTCGCCCCCCTCCTCCGGCTGTCCGCCGAGGACGTGCGCGACTACCGCGCAACCCTGATCGAACGCTGGGGAAACCGGCGGATCAGCCACCCCCTCAGCCTCATCGCCAAGGACGGGTCGTACAAGCTCGCCCAGCGCGTGACCCCCGTGGTGCGGCGCTATCGGGAGGCGGGGCGGCCGGCTCCACCGGGTGCCGGGCGGATCGTGGGTGCCTGGCTCGCCCACCTGCGCGGGTCGGGTGCCGAGATCAGCGATCCGCGCGCTCCCGAGCTCGTGCCCGCGTCAGAGGGCGAGATCCACGCTGCGGCGCGCGCCGTGCTCGAGGCCCTCGACCCCGGGCTGGGCGAGGATGGTGCCCTTGTCCGGCTGGTCGTCGAGTCCTGCCGGGAGCTCGACAGCCTGTCCGGCCGGATGCCCGCACCGTCCTCGCCCCGCTGACCGGCACCGCCGGGTTCACGTCATGGACGTGGGAGCACATGGCCGTCGTCTTCGCGTTCATGCCATGAATGGCATTTGCAGAAGTCCCTGGTGGTAGAACCGATTCTCGCGATACTCCGCATGCGGGTATCGCGGATGCGCGATGATGGCGTGACCGCGTGGCCCACCCGCAGCCGGGCCTGGTGCGGGTGAGGGATGCTGGAGTGAGATGAGCATGGATCGCAACCGTCGGGTTATCGGCATCGACCTCGGAGGCACCTTCGGGAGAGGCATTCGGGGGGCGCTGGTCGATGGCGCCGGCACGGAGATCGCACGCAAGGAGGCCGTCACTCCCCGGACCAGCCAGGAGGAGCTGATCCGGCTGCCCCGCGTCGCAGTGGGAGGGTTGGGCGGCGACGCCGCTCTGCTGGGAGCAGCGGCCGTGGCCTTTGAGCGCGGTGGCGTCGGCGACGCCGTCCGCGCTTGGCGGGAGACGAACCGGTAGCGAGGGGCATCAGAGCACAGCGGCGGCGAGCCTCGTCGTGATGACGCGAAGAGGTGAGGATCGAGTGCTCGCAGCGTCGCTCCTGACCCATGGCGGTCGCCGGCGCGGATCTCTGACTCTGCCTGGAGCGGTGTATAATTGTATGTGAAACAAACGAAAGCCGGTCAGCTGTTCACATCTTGGAATACCTGACGATCATTGGCGACACCTAAGGGGATCAACCGATGTTCAAGCCGAGCCGCGAAGACCTGTTCACGTTCGGGCTCTGGACGGTGGGCTGGCAGGGTGTCGACGTCTTCGGAGGCGCCGTGCGCGAGCCGTTGGACCCGGTGATGGCGGTGACCCGGCTCGCCGAGCTGGGGGCTTACGGGGTCTGCTTTCACGACAACGACGTATTCCCGTTCGGGGCCAGCCAGGCCGAGAGGAGCCATGCCATCGGACGTTTGCGCGAGGCGGTCAAGAGCGTTGGTCTGGTGATCCCCATGGTGACCACCAACCTCTTCTCGCACCCGATCTTCCGCGATGGCGGCTTCACCGCCAACGACCGTGGAGTGCGCCGCTTCGCACTCCGCAAGGTGCTTGACAACCTCGACCTCGCCGCCGAGCTCGGTGCGGAAACCGTGGTGTTCTGGGGAGGGCGCGAGGGCGCCGAATCCGGCGCCGCGAAGGATGTGCGCGCAGCGCTCGACCGCTACAAGGAGGCCTTTGACATCCTCACCGGGTATGTCATCGACCAGGGTTACCAGCTTCGATTCGCGGTCGAGCCCAAGCCCAACGAGCCGCGCGGGGACATTCTGCTGCCCACGATCGGACATGCGCTGGCCTTCATCAATGAGCTCGAGCATTCCGAGATGGTGGGGATCAATCCCGAGGTCGGGCACGAGGAGATGTCGGGGCTCAACTTCGCCCACGGTTTGGCCCAGGCACTCTGGCACGGGAAGCTGGTCCACGTCGATCTCAACGGTCAGAACGGGCCGCGCTACGACCAGGACCTCCGTTTCGGTGCCGGCAACGCACGCGGCGCCTTCTGGACGGTCGACATCCTCGAGTCGGGGGGCTACAAGGGACCGCGTCACTTCGACTTCAAGCCGCCCCGCACGGAGGACATGGACGGGGTTTGGGAGTCGGCCGCCGGGTGCATGCGCAACTACCTGATCCTGCGCGAGCGCGCCTCCGCCTTCCGCTCCGACCCCGAGGTCGCGGCTGCGCGGGGTCTGGCGCGGGTCGACGAGCTGGCCAGGGCGACGCTGGATCCAGGCGAGACGCTCGGTGCGCTGCGTGCCGAGGCCTTTGATCCCGATGCAGCGGCAGCGCGGGGCTGCGGGTTCGAGAAGCTGGATCAGCTGGCCCTCGACTACCTCTATGGTGTCCGCTCGTAGCGTCATGGCCCCGTCAGGAGCCGGCCGGTGAGCGCGAGTGCGCTGGTCGGCATCGACATCGGAACCAGCTCGGCCAAGGGCATCGCCGTCGATCCCGCATCCGGAGGGGTGCTGGCCACGGCGGAGGCCACCTATCCCCTGAGCTCACCCCGACCCGGCTGGTCCGAGCAGCAGCCGGAGCTGTGGTTGACGGCGGCCCACGACGTCCTCGCTGGGCTCAGGACCGGGGTCACGGAGATCCTCGGCATCGGCTTCTCGGGCCAGATGCACGGCCTCGTCTGCCTCGACGCTGCCGGTGAGGTCATCCGTCCGGCGATCCTCTGGAACGACCAGCGCTCCGCGCCTCAGTGCGCCGCGCTGGAGGCAGGCGGCGGCCGCGATCGCCTCGTGAGGCTGACCGGCAACCGCGCCCTGCCTGGCTTCACCGCCCCCAAGCTTCTCTGGATGCGAGAGCGTGAGCCGGCTGCCTACGCCCGGATCCACCAGATCGCACTCCCCAAGGACTACGTGCGCGACCAGCTGACCGGGGGCCGCCGGAGCGACGTCGCGGACGCGGCCGGCACGCTCCTCCTGGACGTGGCCCGGCGACGATGGAGCGGCGAGCTGCTCACCGAGCTGAACATCCCGGAGCAGTGGCTCCCCGAGCTCGTCGAGAGCGGCGACGCCGTGGGGGTCTTCGAGGGCGTGCCGGTGGCGGCGGGAGCCGGCGACCAGGCCGCGGCGGCGGTGGGCGCCGGGATCATCGGGCCCGGTCCGCTCTCAGTGGTTCTGGGGACCTCGGGTGTCGTGCTGGCCGGCACGGATCGATTCCTCGCGGACAGCGAGGGCCGGGTTCACGCCTTCTGCCATGCCGCTCCCGAGCGGTGGCTGGTGATGGGAGTGATGTTGTCGGCAGCTGGGTCCCTGGCATGGTTCCACGACACCTTCCTGCCGGGGCTCGACTACGACGCGATGCTCGAGGAGGCGGGGACCGTGCCGCTCGGCAGTGACGGTGCCGTCTTCCTGCCCTACCTGGCCGGCGAGCGCACGCCGCACTTCGATCCCGAGGCGCGCGGCGCATTCTGCGGCCTCACGCTCAGCCATGGGCGGGCACACCTGACCCGGGCCGTGCTGGAGGGGGTTGCCTTCGCCCTGCGCGACTGCCTCGACTCCGTCCGCGCCGTCGGAGCCGCGCCTGACCGGGGTCGCGTCTCAGGCGGCGGTTCGAGAAGCCGGCTGTGGCTGACCATGGTTGCCAGCATCCTCGAGCTGCCCCTGGAGATCATGGCCACCGACCAGGGCTCGGCGTTCGGCGCCGCGCTTCTCGGCGGTGTGGCCGCCGGTGTCTACCGCGACATCGACCAGGCTGCCGAGGCGTGCGTCCGGGTTACCGACGTTGTCGATCCGGTGCCCGACTGGATCCGGCCGTATCGCGAGGTGCGAGCCATCTTCCGCGATTGCTACCCCGCCCTCCGCTCGGTCACGCGAGGTGCCGAACCGGTCTGATCAGCGCCGTCCGGGCAGCGCTTCCCACGATCTTCCCCCGCCGATTCCGCTCCGCTCCTCTAAGCGGAGGTCAGCTCGGCAGCCCGAGTCGGGACCAGTGTCGGTTCGTCCAGGACCCCAGCCAGGGCCAGCTCCGCAGCCCCGAGCAGTGGCGCATCGGCTCCCAGCCGTGCAGCCCGGATCTCGATCACCTCCAGGGCCGGCGCCATGACCCGCACCCGGAGTTCCGCGTCGACGATGTGCTCCACCAGCGGCCACATGTTGCCGAGGTAGCCGCCGAGAACGACCCGCTGCGGGTTGAAGGCGTTCACCAGGCCGCTCAGGCCCGCGCCGAGCCACCGGCCGACCTCCTCCACGGCCGCGAGCGCCACCGGATCACCCCAGGCCGCCCCCCTGAGCACGCGGGCGACCGCCTCGGGCTGGTACCCCTTCTCCGCGCCCCCCGCCCGTCGCAGCAGCGCCGGGCCTCCAATCTCGGTCTCCCAGCAACCGACCGCTCCGCACCGGCAGCGCACGCCCAGCGGATTCACCTGGACGTGGCCGACCTCGCCCGCGCATCCGGCGGCCCCGACCAGGGGCCGGCCGTCGATGACCAGCCCGCCGCCCACCCCGACGTCGCTGGAGATGTAGATCAGATGATCCGCGCCCACTCCGGCTCCCCAGGTGTGCTCGGCGATGGCGCCGAGGTCCGCCTCGTTGGCGATCACCACCGGCAGGACGGACCCGAGGCGGTCGGCGACCAGGTGGCCCAGCGGTACGTCTCGCCATCCCAGGTTTGGTCCGAAGTGCACCAGACCGTCGCCGCGGCGGACGACGCCAGGAACGGCGATCCCCAGGCCGGCGATCCAGGAGCCGGCGGGGATCGTGGCCTGAGCCGACTGGATGAGCTTCAGGATGTCCTCGACCGTCTGCTCGAACGCCAGCCGTCGCGGCCGATGAGCGACCCGAGCGAGGTGGAGGATTCGACCCCCCAAGCCGACCACGGCAACCGAAAGGGAGTTGACCTCGATATCGGCGGTGATGGCCACCGCTCCCTCGGGATTGGGACCGACCACCATGGAGGGACGCCCCGGCGACCCCAGGCGGGCGGGATCTCCCGCCAGCACGAGGCCACGCCCGCCGAGATCCGCGACCAGCTCCCCGATGGTGCTCCGAGTCATCCCCAGGGCGCCGCCGATCTCGGAGCGGGAGAGCGCTCCCGAGTGATGGAGGTGCCGGAGCAGAAGGCTCAGGTTGTGTCGGCGGACGGTCTCCGGGGAGGCTACAGGACTCATATGTCGCCAATATGGACGGATGACAACTGCCTCTGCCACCTCCGGCGGCCGGGTCGCACGGAGGAGAGGGCAGAGCGCTAGCTCAGCGCGGCGGTGGGTCGGGTCCTCCTTGCCCGGAGGGACATGCTGGGCTCGATGCGTCTCTCCCCGCCACGAGATGCGGACGGAGCGAGCGTGCCGCGAGCAGCGGTGTGGCGGATGGCGTCAAGCGCGAGCCAGACGGCGCCGACCATCTCGGCACCCCCGCCCAGCTCGCTGTGAACGATCTCGACAGCACGCGCCGCAGCGGGCACGGCGCGGTGCATGACGGTTTCCCGCAGCGGCCCCACGACCATCTCGCCGGCGCCGAAGAGCGGACCGGCGACGATGACGCGCTGGGGGCTGAGGAGGTTGCACAGGTCGGCGACCACCACCCCCATGGCGCATCCGGCATCCATCAGCGCTCGGTGGCAGCGCATGTCCCCCTGCTCTGCAAGCTGGACCACGGCGGCGATGTCCAGCTCGGCCCCGTAGCCGGCGCGGAGCGGGTCCAGGAAGTTCGCGGCTCCGACGGCGAGATCCAGGCAGCCGCGGTTGCCGCAGGCGCACGTCGGTCCGTGCGGATCGACGGTCATGTGGCCGATCTCACCTGCGGTCCCGGCCACTCCGCGGTGGAGCTTCCCGTTGAGGACAACGCCGGCGCCGGCGCGCTCGTCCACGTGGAAGTAGACGATGTCTGAGAAGCCGCGTCCGGCGCCCTGGCGCAGCTCACCGAGGGCACCGAGGTTGCAATCGTTGTCGATGACGACCGGCAGCCCCAACGCCGCTTCCAAAACGGTGCCGGGATCGAGATCCGCCCAGGGCCGTGAGCTCGCTTGACCGCCGAGCCGTCCCGACGCCTTGTCGATCGGGTAGGGGAGCCCTGCCCCGACCTGCCGTACGTCCGCCGCCGGGATGGCGGTGCGCTCCAGGAGCCGGATCACCATCGCCTTGGCCTCGGCGCAGCCTTCCTCCGCGCGGAAGTCGAGCGGGAGCCGGCGCTCCTCGTCGGCGAGCACGCGCCCGCCCAGGTCAGCGATCCCCACCCGGACGTGGCTGTGTCCGTAGTCGATCCCGACGACAGCTCCTGATCTCGCCACGGTGATCTCCAGGCTGCCGCGGCCACCGAGGCCGGCAACGTCGCCACGGACCAACCCCTGGCGCCGCAGCTCGGCCACCAGGTTGGAAACCGTGGCGCGGGAGAGCCCGGTACGCCGAGCCACCTCGGCCTGGGTCAGACCGCACTCCGCGCTGATGACATCGAGGACCCGACCCATGTTGGCCTCTCGCAGAGCGTGGAGCGCGCCCCCCGGCCATCGGCCCGGCGCCGCCGCCGCCGCATCGCCACCATCGAGAGGGGTCATGCCCGGGATCGCGCGCCCCCGCGGGAGAGGACGTCGATGGTCCCCGCTGCGAGCAGCACGATGGCGATGAGGATGTCGACCCACTCGGATGACACCCCCATCAGGTAGAGGCCGTTGTAGATGCCGCCGATGATGAGGCCTCCTAGGACCCCGTGGATGGTCTTGCCGCGGCCGCCGAAGAGGCTGGTTCCGCCGATGACCGCCGCGGCCACCGCCAGCAGCACGTAGCTGTTGGCGGACTTGATGATGTTGCTGGTGAGGAACACCTGCCACGAGGCGAAGAGGACGCCGGCGATCCCTGCGGTCAGGGCCGCCAGGACGAAGCACCAGGTCCGGATCGAGGGGAGGCTGACGCCCGCGCGGCGCGCCGCCTCGGGGTTGCCGCCGATGGCGTAGACGTAACGGCCGAACCGGGTCCGCTGCAGCAGGATGGTCCAGAGGAAGAGCACCACAAGGACGATCGGGATGATGTAGGGAAGCCCTTCGATGACCCCGAAGTGGGCCCGGTTGGTGTTGCAGAGGAAGACGACCACCGCCCCCGCCACGGCGACGCTGGCGATCTTGATCGCCGTGAAGCTCGGCGGCGGGGCCACCAGGCCGCGGCGCCGCCGGCTGGCGTCCCGGAACCACCACGCCGAGCCCACGGTCACCAGCACCACCGCCAGCAGGATCCAGCTGATCGTGGGGTTGAAGAATCCCCAGAAGATGTTGTAGATCTGGACCTGAGCGGGGACGGTGACGTTCTTGAGCGAGATGGGGAGACCGTTGAGGACGATCAGCGAGACTCCCTCGAGCACCAGCAGCCCACCCAGGGTGACGATGAACGAGGGCATCTTGAAGCGGGCCACCAGGGTTCCCTGGATGGCCCCGACCCCGGCGCAGATGAGCAGGGTGGCGACGATTGCCAGCCACGCCGGGAAGCCAAGGCCATGCGGGCAGAGCGCGCAACTGGCGGCTCCGGTGGGCTGCACGAGCTCGGCGACCACGACCGCGGCGAGACCCATGACGAGGCCGACGGAGAGGTCGATCTCGCCCAGCAGCAGAGCAAAGATCTCGGCCATCGCGAGCAGCATGTAGATGCTGCTCTGCTCGAAGATGTTCACCAGGTTCTGGGGCGTCAGGAAGTGGGCGTTGCCGACCTGGAAGGCGATGGCGACGATGACCAGCCCGAGGATCACGGGCAGGACACCGCTGTCGCCGCCCCTGACCCTCTGCCACCAGGCGCGCAGGTATCCGCCCATCGACTCCGCGACGAGCTCGGGTGGGACCTCCGCGACCCCGGCGGCAGCGGTCAGGTCAACCAACGCCCCCTCCGCGCCGCTCGAGGAGGCCGCGGCCATGGGAACGGTCAGTGGGTCACTGTCGATCGGGGCCATCGCTCACCCTGAGATGTTCAGACGGATGCAGTTGTTCAGACACGGGCCACGCTTCCCGTCCTGGCGCCACGCCGCGAGACGACGTCGACGAGGACCGCGAGCAGCAGCACGCCTCCCGGCAGGATGTACTCCAAGGGGATCGACAGCTGCCCGAGGTTCATCAGCGAGACCCCGTAGGCGATGCCGCCGATGAGCAGGCCACCCAGGACGCCGTGGATCGGTTTTCCCCGGCCTCCGAAGAGACTGGTGCCGCCGATGACGGCGGCGGCGACCGAGTAGAGCACGAGCTGCCCGGGATCCCCCACGTTGGTGCTGTACTGCCCGTAGTAGAAGGAGCCCAGCAGGATGCCGGCGAACCCGGCGGTGGCCGAGCAGAGCACAAAGCACCAGGTGCGGATGACGGGGAGTCGCACGCCCGCCCGGCGCGCCGCCTCAGGGTTGCCGCCGATGGCGTAGACGTAGCGGCCAAAGCGAGTCCGCTGGAGCAGGAGGGTCCAGAGAGCCACGATCACGAACACCACCGGGATGACCCAGGGAAGACCCTCGATGGTCGCGAAGACGCCCCCGCGGTTGACGGTGCAGATGGCGAGCACCGCGACCGCCACCGCCGCGATGAGGGCGATCCTGATGGCGGCCAGGCTCGCCGGCGGGGCGACCAGGCCGGAGCGGCGCCGCGACGAACCGCGAAACCAGATCAAGGCGCCGAAGCCAACGACGACGACTGCGGCGATCACCCAGCTGACGACCGGATCGATGGTGCCCTGGACCAGGTTGTAGAGGACGCTCTGGTTGGGGTCAACCGAGCTGAGGCCGAGCGAGCCGTCGGCCCCCCCGAGGATGACGATCAGCATTCCCGAGAAGAGGAGGAAGCCGGCCAGGGTCACGACGAACGAGGGGATCTTGAGTCGTGACACCAGGGTGCCCTGGAGGGCGCCGATGACCCCGCAGCAGACGAGGCTGGTGGCGATCGCCGCCCACCACGGCCAGTTGGGGGATGGCTGCTGGACCAGCTTGTAGGCGATGGTCCCACCCATCAGCGCCACGGCGCCGATCGAGAGGTCGATCTCGCCCAGAAGGAGGATCACGATCTCCGCAATCGCCAGCACCATGTAGACGGTGCTCAACCCGAAGATGTAGACGAGGTTGCTGGGCCGCAGGAAGGCGTTCTCCGGAGTGATCAGCTCGAAGGCGATCGCCACGATGACCATGGCGACGAGCACCGGCAGCAGGCCGCTGTCGCCACTCTTGATCCTCTGCCACCAGCCCCTGAAGTACTCCCCCAGCGACTGGGCGAGCAGCTCCGGAGGGACGTCGTCGTCGGCGCCCCCGGTCGCCGCGGTCAGGTCGACGTCGGTGTTGACCCCGGCGGTTATCTCCCCGGGGGTCCCGGATTTGAGGTCGCCCTGGATCGGCGCCACCGCTCTAGACCCCCTTCGCGGCGGCGGATCCGGCCGGCTGCTCCAGTGGCCGCCCGCGTGAGTTCCCGGTGGTCATGTACTCCACCACGCTCTGGCGGTCGAAGTCGGAGGCCGGGCCCTGGGCCACCATCCGCCCGAGATGGAGCACCGCAAGCCGGTCCGCCACCTCGAAACAGTCATTGAGGTTGTGGGTGATCACCATCACCGCCAGACCCCGGTCACGGAGCCGGAGCACCAGGTCAAGGACCATCCGGGTCTGGACCACGCCGAGGGCCGCGGTGGGCTCGTCCAAGAGCACCACCTTCGAGTTCCACATCACGGCCTTGGCAACTGCGACCGACTGCCGCTGGCCTCCGGAGAGCGAGGCCACCGGCTGGCGGATCGACCGCACCGAGGTCACCCGGAGACCAGCAAGGGTCTCGCCCGCGGCGCGCTCCATGCTGTCCTCGTCGAGCATCTGGCGGCGCAGCCGCTCTCGGCCCAGGAACATGTTCTGGACGATGTCCAGGTTATCGGCCAGAGCCAGGTCCTGATAGACGGTCTCGATGCCGAGCGCGGCGGCGTCACGGGCCCCACGGATGTGGACCGGCCGTCCCTCGAAGTAGATCTGCCCGTGGTCGGGCTGGTGGACCCCGGCGATGCACCGGGTGAGCACGGATTTGCCGGCCCCGTTGTCGCCGCAGAGACCGGTAACCTGGCCGGCCGGCAGGTCCAGATCGACGCCGTACAGCGCCTGCACCGGGCCGAAGTGCTTGTCGATTCCCCGCAGCTTCAGGAGCGGCTCGACCGGAGTCGGCGCGGGGGGGCCGCCGGCAGGTGCTGTCTCTTCACTCATCTCATTGACCTAGATCTGCGTCCGCCGGATTGCGGCGGGCGGGGGGTCCCCCCTCGGGGCGCCGATTGGTGAGATCCGGGCCGCCCCGTTGGGCGGCCCGGATTCGTCACCGAGGAGGATCTTTGTGAGAACGCTCCGTCAGCGGATTACGAGATGCCGTCCGTGGTGCAGAGCGCCGCACCCGCGATGGCGCAGATGGCGGAGGCGGTGTCGAAACCGTCCTTGACCACCGTGCTCTCCATGTTGGTCTTGGTCACCCACGTCGGGGTCAGCAGGGATGCCGGCTCAGTGATGCTCGCGCTGGCCGGGTCGACCGTGGTGCCGTTCAGGATGCTGGTCGGGATGGTGACCTTCGCCAAGAGGGCGGTGGCCATGATGACCGCGTCCTGGGCCTCGAGGTAGATCGGCTTGTAGACCGAGCCGCACTGCCACCCTTCCAGGATGTACGCCATGCCCTGGACGGTCGCGTCCTGGCCGGTGGTCGGGAAGGTGCCGGCCTTCACGCCATCCGTCTGCAGGTCGGTGATGACCGCGCTGGCGAGGCCGTCATTGGCCTCGATCGAGGCGTTGATCTGGGGGTTGCTGGTGTACTCCTGCTGGAAGATCGTGCCGCCCTGGGTGTTGCTCCAGCCCGGGGCGAAGTTCTCGCCAACCAGCGAGGCGTTGCCGGAGGTGCTGGTCGCGGGCGCACTGACCGACTTGGCCTCCTGGCCCCAGACGACCTTGTTGTAGCCGTCCGCGAACGAGATGGCGTTCGGGTCGGTGTCCTCGCCGCCGTTCAGCACGAAGACCTTCGGGCTGCTGACGTTGTCAGTGGTCAGGCAGCTGAGGAACCCGTTGCCGATGAGCTCGCCGACCTGCTCGTTGTTGAAGCTCACGTAGTAGGTCTTGCCCGACGGCGGGAAGATGGCCCGGTCGTAGTCGATCAGGGTCACGTTGTGGGCTGCGGCGAGCGCCGCGATGGCCACACCGGTCGGTCCGTCGAGCGGGCACACCACGAGGACCTTGGCCCCGAGGTTGATGTCAGCCGTGGCGTCGTCGATCTGGGTCGGGTCACTGCCCTGCGCGTTCTGAACGTTGAACTCGGCCGAGGTGTACCCAGCGTCAGCGAACGCGTCGGTCAGGTACGGCAGGTCGTAGTCGGCCCAGCGAACCGACGACGTGGTGTCGGGCAGGATCACCCCGACGAGCAGGCTGTTCGCGCCCTTGGTGGCCGAAGCGGTCAGCGGCTTCAGTAGGCTCATCGACGCGTTGAGGTCGGGGCTCAACGAGGAGAGAGAGAGGCCCGACGGGAAGACGGCGGCCGCTGCTGCCGAGGAGGAAGCGGGGGACGAGGTGGTGCTCGAGGTGCTGCCGCAGGCCGCCGCGACCAGCACTCCCATGCCCACCAGGCTCAGCTTGCCGAGCCTCTGCAACTTGTGGGACCCCTGGCCCCCGGTGATCAGGTGCACACGCATTTGAACCTTGCCCTCCACACGTTGAGTTCGCTACACCAGCCCTTCGGGGGCGGCGGAGCCGCTCCCACCCCATCACCTGCGAACGTCTCGTGATGCGGCGACCCGGATTGTGGGAACAACGTTCAGGGTTTGTCAACAGTCCGAACTAAAAATCACCCTAACGGGCGAGGCCGGGCTCCCGGCCCACCGCCAAAAAGCTCCATTCGCATCGAACACGATCGATGCAAGGTACCCTCGGCAAGCGATTCCGGGCCGTCCACCGGACGAAGGACCGGCGGCCGGCGGCCTGGTCGGGACCGGCTCGCGGGCTCGGTGGCTGGCGGCCAGCCGGCGGTCAGGGGAGGCTGGCTGGGAGGGACGGGCCGGCCAGCCTCCGGGCGGTGAGTTGGGGACCGATCGGGGCCAGGGCAGCCGCCCGAGGTCAGCTCCAGCGGCCGCGCCTGCGCATGACCAGTGCCCACCCGCTCACCATCAGACCGACCGCGATCAGCTCCAGCCCCGGTTGCAGGGGCGGCGGATCTGGCGCGGCTCCGGTTCCCGGGGTCGGCGCCGACGCCGAGTCGACGACGATGCCCTGCGCCTGCCCTACCTCACCCGGGTTGCCGGCATCCCCCGGGGCGGCCACGGTCGCGATGTTGGTGATCGCTTCCCCCACCGTCGCATGCACCCCCACGGTGATGGTGAAGACCGACGTCTGGGCTGCCGGGATCGGGTTCGGGTCGCTGCAGGTCACCGTCCCGCCACCTGCGACGCAGCTCCACGCGCCTCCGCTGCCCGCGGTGCTCGACACAAAGCTCAGCCCGGAAGGAAGAGGGTCGGTCAGCGTCACCGGCGTTGCCGAGTTTGACGGACCTCCGTTCCCGACCGACATGCTGTAGATGGCCGTGGCCCCGCTGGCCAGGGGGCTGTCGAGGGTCTTGGTCAGTACCAGGCCGGACACCGCGTCGATCTGGGTCGGATCGCTGGCGGTGTTGTTGCCGGGGTTCGGGTCGGGAGAGGGTCCTGACACGGCGGCCTGGTTGGTCAAGACGCCTGTCGCCGCTGGCGCCACCGCGACCGAAAGCTGCAGGGCCGGCGCGTCAGCGCCAGCCGCGATCGCCGTCGCCAGGCTGCAGGTCACGGTCGTGGTCGCCGTGCAGCTCCACCCCGTGCCGCTCCCACTGACGAAGGTCTCCCCCGTCGGGAGGGTGTCCGTCACGACCACCGGCGTCCCAGAGTCGGAGGGCCCGGCATTGGCAACACCGATGGTGTAGATGCCGTCGGAGCCCGCGGTGAAGTCGCCGGAGTGGGCCTTGGTGATCGACAGATCAGCGCTGTACAGGAGCGCGACAGGGTCGGTCGAGCTGTTGTTGTCGGGGTCGGGATCAGAGGTCGGCGACGACACGCTGGCGGTGTTGAGGATCTCACCGGTGGCTCCGGAGGCGAGAGCGACCGTCAGGGTGACCGCCGGGGCGCTGTCACCGGCATCGAGCTCGGTCGCGTCGGTGCAGGTCACCGTGCCGGAGGCAGCGTCACAGGTCCACCCGGTCCCGGTCGCCGACACGTAGGTCTCCCCCCCGGGCAGGGTGTCGCTCACGGTGATGGGGGCGGCTGCCGGGGAGGGCCCGTTGTTGCCCACTGTGATCAGGTAATGACCGTCGGCGCCCGCTGTGAAGCTCGACGGGTTCACCTTGGTCACCCAGAGGTCGGCGGAGTTGACGATCTCGGTCGGATTGCTGCTGGAGTTGTTGGCTGGATCCGGGTCGGGGGTGACCGAGGTCACCGTCGCCGTGTTGGTCACCTCGGTTGCCGCCTGTGAGCCCGGCACACTCACCACCACGGCGATGCTGGTCGCTGTGGATCCGGCGGGAAGCGGCGACAGGGCGTTGCACGTGGCGGTGGACCCGGAGACGCTGCAGTCCCACGAGCTCCCGCCGCTTGCTGACACCAGCGTGTAGGGGGAGGGGACCGGATCGGTGACGGTGAGCGGCAGGGCAGCGTCCGAGGGGCCGCTGTTCGTGACGCTGATGGTGTAGGTGCCGTCGGCCCCTGCCGCGAAGTCACCGACGTGCGACTTGGTGACCGCCAGGTCAGCGGACCTGACCACCGACTCGGTGTCACTCGCGGTGTTGTTGCTCAGGTTCGGATCGGCGGTGGGGCCGGAGACGCTCGCGCTGTTCGCGATTGGTCCAGGGGCCAGTGAGGATGCCACCAGCACGGTGAGATCGATCGAGGCCGCGGTGGTGCCCGCGGTCAGGGCGGACGTGGAGGTGCATGTCAACGTTTGGTCGCTCGCCGAGCACGACCATCCAACCCCGGCTGCGGAGACGTACGTCTCACCCGAGGGTAGGGTGTCGGTCACCACGATGGGCCCCTGGGCGTCGGAGGGACCAGCGTTGGAGACCGTGATCGTGTAGCTCGCGTGCGTGCCCGCTGTGAACGGCCCACCGTCGGTCTTGGTGATGCCCAGGTCAGCGCTGCTGATCGACGAGTTGGTTGCCGTGCTGGAGTTGTTGGCGGAATCAGGATCGGGCGTCGGCGAGCTCACGGTGGCGGTATTGCTGATCGACTGAGACAGGATGTCGCTGGCCAAAGACACGGTGAGCGTCACGGTCGTCGTCGGGGCCAGGGCCACGATCGTTGCCGCGTGGATGCAGGTCACCGTGCCGCTGCTGAATGAGCAGATCCAGCCTGTCCCGGTCGCGCTCACGTAGCCCTCGGTGGAGGGGAGGCTGTCAGTCAGAGTCACCGGCCCGGTGGCATCCGAGGGACCGTTGTCGGTCACCGCCAGGGAGTAGGTGGCTTCCTGGCCTGCAACCAGGCTGCTGGTCAGCGTCTTCACGATCTGCAGGTCGGCCGACTGGGTGGTGCCCGCGAGGTCGGTCGAGGTGTTGTTGGCGGGGTTCGGGTCGCTGGTCGGCGAGCCCACCGTGGCGGTGTTGGTCAGGGTCGACACCGTCACCCCCGACCCGATGGCGACGGTCATGACGAACCCTGCCTGGTTACCCGCCGGGAGGCTCGTGGAGTGCGTTGCGGTGACCGTCCCCGACGAGGAGGCACAGCTCCAGCCGGCGCCGCTGCAGCCGACCAGGGTCTCTCCGCTCGGCAACGGGTCGGTCACCGTGATCGGGCCGGAGGCACCAGAGGGGCCGCCGTTGCTCACGGTCATGGCGTAGTCGCCGTCGTCGCCTGCGACAAAGGAGCCCTGGTGCACCTTGGTCAGCGACAGGTCGGCCGACGTGACGATGGTGGTCACATCGCCGGAGGTGTTGTTCGACAGGTTGGGGTCGTCGGTGGGAGAGCTCACCGACGCGGTGTTGGTGATCGTGCCCGGTGCCTGAGAGGAGGCCACCGTGACGACGAGGGTGATCGGCTCGGCATACGTTCCCGCCACCAGCCCCGCGGTGGTGGAGCAGGTGAAGGTCCCGCCCGATGGCGGGTTGCAGGTCCAGCCGCTGCCGGTGGCCGACACCAGGGTCTCCGCGGCTGGGAGGGTGTCGGTCATGGTCAGCGGCCCCACGGCGTCCGAGGGACCGTTGTTGTAGGTGGAAACGTTGTAGGTGCCCTGGCTCCCGGCCGTGAAGTCACCGGTGTGAGACTTGGTGATCTGGAGGTCGGCCTCGGCATCGATGGTGGTCGGGTCGCTCGAGGAGTTGTTGGCGAGATTCGGGTCGTAGGTCGGCGAGGTGACCGTGGCGGTGTTGGTCACGATCTGGCCATTCGCCGTGCTCGAAGGGGTGTCCACCCTGAGGGTGATGGGCGAGGCGGTCGTCCCGCTGCTCAGCGGGCTGGCCATGGTGCAGGTGACTGTCGGCGAGGCGAAGCTGCACACCCAGCCGGTGCCGCTCGCTGACACGTAGGTTTCCGGGGAGACCATGGTGTCCACGGCGGTGATCGGTGCGCCGGCGGCGGAGGGTCCGTTGTTCTTCACCGACAGCGTGTAGCTCCCGTCGGCCCCTGCCTCGAAGTTGCCGCTGTGGCTCTTGGTGATCTGGAGGTCGGCCTGGCCAATGTAGGCATCGGTCGTGGAGGTGTTGCTCTGGTACGCCCCGCTGGAGTTGCCGGCAGCCCCGGTGTTGTCCTGAGCGGTTGCGTAGGCGCTGTTCGGATACGGGTAGGACGGCCCGGTCGTGGACGCCGTGTCCAGCGACACAGACGGTGTCGCCTGGTACTCGACGGTGAGCGTCTGACCCGGATCGAGTGTCCCCAGCCCCGACCAGCTCAGGGTTGCGCCGCTGACCGTCGGATCGGCATGCGAGGCCGGCCCGCTCGGGAAGGTGATGGTCGTGCTTCCGGCGTCGTATGTCCAGCCGGCCGGCAGGGTGTCGGTCACGGCGACCGTGTCGGCGTCAGCCACCGTGGCCTGGTTCGTCACCTTGACCTCCCAGGTGAAGCTCTGGCCGGCGAGGGCGGTGCTGCCGTCTGGGGTGGACTTGGTGGTCACCAGATCGAGGAACTGCGCGGGGAGGGTCACGCTCGCCGACGCCGGGCCGTAACCTCGGCTGCCTGCCGGCCCGCCACTGATGCCGTCCCATGACGCCAGGGTCGCGGTGTTGGTCCAGCTCTCGCCGTTGGACAGATCGGCGGAGGGAGGTCCTGTGACCTGGTAGCTGATGGTGTCGGACTGTCCCGGGTCGAGCTCCGGGATGCTCCAGGTGACCACACCACCCGACTCGCTGACGGTGCCGGCGGCGGGCCCTGCCAGGGCGACGCTCCCTGCCACGTAGGCCAGGCCCGGAGCCGGCGTGGTGGGGATGGTGTCAGTGCCATCATCGAGGTCGTAGGCGCTGCTCACCCCGCTGCCGCTCGGGTTGGCGACCGTGATCGTGAAGGTGTCGGTGGCTCCGGGCTGGAGCTCGGTCGGATTGGCCGCCTTGCCGATCGTGACGTCGGGCTCGACGACCGTGGTGCTCACCGAGGCCGAGGAGGTCACGAGTGATCCCGTCGACGTGTCATCGTTCAGCGTGGCGGTGTTGTCGATCGCCGCGTTGCGCACATTGCCGGCGACGTCGCCAACCGTGGTCCGGTAGGTGATGGTGAGCTGCTCGTTCGCCCCCGAGGTGTTCGGGTAGGTCGCGGGGAAGGTCAGGCTCACGGTGTTGCTGCCGGAGTTGTGGGCGTAGGTGAATCCTTCCGAAGAGCCCCCTGCCTCGGTGAGCGTGCTCCCGTCGGGCAGGGTGACCTGCCCGCTGCCGGTGACGTAGTCCTGCTGGGAGCCCAGCGGGTCGGAGAGCACCGCGTTGTAGAAGGTGGTGTCGTAGGGGACGGTCACCCCGACCGTGTAGGTGATGGTGTCGCCGATCGTGGCCTCGGTGTTGCCTCCTGGTGAGGCGAGATTGGTGGTGCGCGACTTGGTCACCAGCGCCCCGGAGCTGACCACGTCCGCCGCCTCATCCGCGGCCGGCGCGTTCTCCTCGCCCGCACTGACCCCGGAGTCGATGTTGCTCGCCGGGTAGTAGGTGTTGACGGGCTGGCCGGAGTCGTTGTGCTCCCCGGTGTAGGTGACGGCCCCGCCGGTGTTGGTGAAGGTCTCCCCGGCGCCGGCGGTGGCGGGAATGATCATCGTGTAGGTCAGGGTCGCCGAAGCCCCGGCAGCCAGGTCCGGAATCGCAGATGCGGGCCACTCTATGATGTCGGATGGGCTGGCGGTGGCGCAGGACCCCGACGCCGGTGAGATCTCGCTCACGTCAGAGCACGCATCCTGGACCGGCAGGACGTCCCACACCTCAACGTCATGGGCGTCGACGATGCCGGTGTCGCGCACGGTCAGCGTGTACCCGACGGTGTCCCCTCCTCGGACCGTGTCGCCCGAACGTTGGGGCGCCGGGTTGCCGTCAATGGTGGTGACGGCCTTGGTCAAGGTCACGATGGGGGCCGCGAGCTCATAGGTGACCAGATCCCGTCCGGCGAACGTGGTGCCCCCGGTGTTGGCGGTCACCAGCTTGGCCAGGTCCTGGGTCAGATCGTAGGCGTTGCCCAGGGTGGGGTCGGCCGTGGCGATGACCGAGAACTCGACCTCGAAGAGGGTGCCCGGCGACTCGTAGAGGTTGCCATCGGGGGTCGCCAGCTGGCTGCCCATCGCCCACTCCAGCTCACCTGCGACCGGCTGGCTGAAGGATACGTTTGATGCGGTGCTCGCTCCCGTCACCGTCGCCGACCCTGATTGGTAGGCCGAGTTGGGTGGGATGAAATCGGTCACCGTCGGGTTCTTGAAGTCGGTGCCGGGTGGGTAGTCGACGTCGATCTTGAAGCAGATGAGATCGCCCTTCTGATAGATGGGCGGGTAGCCCGGCGACGAGCTGGACAGGTAGGTGGCGGTGCCGCAGTCGAGGGGGGTCCCAGCAGCCACATTCTGCGAGACATCAACGGTGATCGTCGGGCCGGGCGCGCTCTGCGTCGCCGAGGCCGTGGCGGTGACGCCGTCGACGGTGAGTGGGGTGTCATGAGAGATGGGCTGCCCCGTGCCCGTGCAATTCGGGTCACCACTGTCGCAGCGGACGGACAGGTTGCCCGAAGCGATCTCGGTGTTGCTCAGGGTGTCGTTGCCGACCGTGGGGGTGGTGTTGGTGTCGTCGTTCTGGTAGAAGATCCGGTCGGCGGCGGGGAAGCTGATGCTATCGGTCGCGGAGGGGGCCATGTGACCGAGATCCCACACCAGGGTGAAGGACCCATCGGCGTTCTCCGCCACCGATGTGTAGGCGGGCGAGGGCGTCTCACCCGCGGTGGGGGCGCACTCCGGGGCGTCCTGGGCGTCGTAGTTCTCCGAGCCGAGCGGGCACATGCCCGATGGCAGGGTGTCGGTCACTGTGGTGTCATCCGAGTACCGGTACTCGGAGGTGCTCACCGTGATCGTGAAGGTGACGTCCTGGCCCTGCGAGAACGACGGGTCCGAGACTGCCTTCGAGGTCACGATGTCGCGGGCCACGATGGTGTCGTGATCGGTCGCCGCCACCGGGTTGGCCCCACTCCCCAACGTCCCGGTGTAGGTACCGGTGGCGGTCGCGTAGATGGGCAGCGAGGTGCCGTCCACGGTCTCCGCCCCGCTGTTGTTGTCGAGGTTGGCGGCCTGGCCGAGGCCGGAGGGCGCCGAGCCGCTTGACCAGGTCATGGTGTTGGCCCGGATGGGGATGCCGGCGACGAACTCGATGGTCAGGGAGGCGGAGGGTGCCAGGCTGCCGACGTCGTTCCACTGGACCTCGGTGTACACCGCGGTCGGGAGGCCGCCGGGGTTGGTATCCACCGTGGTCACCGTGGTCGGCGTCACGCAGGTGGGCGGCGATGAGACGCCGCCGGAGAGTCCGGGGCTGCCCGGGTACTCGTCAGGTCCGCCGTCAGGGTTGGTGGGCGCGTCCGATGTGTTGTCGGTCTGGCCGCAGAGCAGGTACTCGAGCCCTGCCGCCAGGTAGTCGGTGACGCTGATGTTGTCGGTGGCGTGCACCGAGTTGTTGGTGACGGTGATGGTGGAGACGAACCGGTGGTCATGGATGCCGCGCAACTCGGCGCCGCTCGGGCTTTGGCTGATGGCGAGCGGCGACAGGGACGTCGTACCGCCGCTCGTCGCGGAGCCGGTGAAGTTGCTGGCCATTCCGTCACTGTCGAATTGCGGCACCTGGCGCGGGTCGCTGTCGATGTAAGCGGAGGTGGAGTCCGAGTAGCTCTGGTTGGGGAGGAAGTTGGGTGCCGGGTCGACGTCCGTTGCAGCCTGCAGAGCGAAGGTGAGCGTGTTGCTCGACCCGGGAGAGAGGTCGCTGACGTTGCTCCAGATCAGGGTCGTGTCATTGGTTGACGGCACGTTGGCCAGGCTCTGAGGATCGCCGACCGATGCCGGCGTGGTGCTTCCACCCACGTAGCTGACCCCGGCAGGAAGGACGTCCTCGTAGCTGAGGTTGTACCCCCAGCCTCCGCTGCCCGAGGGGTTGCTCGCGGTCAGTGACACGGTGGCGGTCGCGCCATAGAGGACGGTTGCTGGTGCGCTCTCCGAGAGGCTGATGTCAGGGGTGCCGGCGGCGCTGACCGGAGAGGCCTCGCTCATGAGCACGAGCGGGGCAATCGAGATGATCGCGATCAGCCCCGCGATCAGGCTGCGTCCGGTGCGGCCGATCCTGCGCGAGGCGCGTCGGGTCGTCAGAGACGCGTACACCTCTGAAACCCTAGCCCCTCACCTTCGACGCCGAGAGAACGGCGGGTGACGTTTCCTTCACGATTTGGGCCGCGCGCCATGGGCACCGGTCCGAGCCGACGCCGCGTTCCGTCACCGGCCCGCGACGCTCGGGCGTCCAACAGCAACGGGAGCGCTACGTCAATGGCTCCGCGCGCGGTGTAAGGTCAACGGCGATGCCGGCCACGTCCTTGAAGGAACGCGTCCCGCTATGCTGGATCGTCCTCTCCGTGGGGCTCGCCCTCGTCGTTGCGGGTAGTGGCGTCATCGCCGCAGGTCTCGCCACCGGGTGGTTCGCCCACCAGCAGGCGGCTGCCCGCCAGCACGACGACGAGGGCGCGCTGCGCGCCTGGGATTCGGGGGGCAGCCGGGGACTCGCGGGAGCAGTACCGGCAGCGCCGTCCCCGTCGCAGGTCGCCTCCCAGCCGGCGTGCGGTGGTGGCAGCGACCCCGGGGCCCTGGCTCTGGTGGAGTTCACCGGGTTGCCGGAATACGACTACGCCGCGGTCGCGGTGAACGGCGATTGGAGCGACCTCGACGATCACTCCATGGTCCATTGGTATGGAAGCGCGGCGCCCGGGGCGGAGGGCGACGTGATCATCGCCTTTCACCGTGAGCCGGACTTCGAGTACATCGATGAGCTATCGGCAGGCGATACCGTGACCCTGCAGGATGGTGACTGCAACCTCTACGTCTACACCGTGACCCAGCGCTGGGTGCTGGCGCCGGCGGCGGTCACCCAGCTGGTCCCGACCTCCGGACACCTGCTGACCCTGGTCACCTGCACCCCCTGGTGGGTCGACTCCCAGCGTCTGGTGTGGAGAGCCACCCTGACGAGCGTCAACGGGTCTCCGGTCTCGTCCTGACCGATGAACGCGAGGCTATGGGGCCTGATGACCTCCCTGCTCGCGCTTCCGGTCGCGGCGTGCTCGGCCGGACTCTCCGCGCCGTCGCCGACCGGGCCGCCATCCCCCGCCGTGAGCCCGTCCACCAGCGCATCGAGCCTCCCGACCCCGGTTCCCGACGATGAGCAGGTGGTGGTCAGCGCGGCGGGGGTCGGCGATTACGACCTCCAGGCGATCCCGGTCGCGCTCCTCCACAATCTGGCGGACCACCATGCCGCCACCCAGGTGATTGCCCACTTCACCGTTCGCGGCCCCGGTGGCACCTACGCTCTGGACGCGGCGCCGGTCTCGCTGACCGCGGGCCAGGTGCTGGCTGTCGCCGCACTCTGTACCTCAGCCTGCCAGTCAGCGACCGCCGCCGCTGCCTCGGTGAGCGTCGGCGGCTGGGAAGCGTCTGCGGCCGTGGCGGTGTCGTCGGAGCCGGCCACCTTCGTCTGCGGCACGCCCTGCTCGGGAACCGCTGGCTACGAGGGGGAAGCGTCGGGCTCGCTGACCGGACAAGTCGTCCCCGGAACGCTGGTCAACCTGTTCGCGTCCTGTGCTTCCGGAACCGGCGCGATTGTTGGCGGCGGGGTCACCCAGATCGTCTGGGCCGGCACGCAGGGCTCGACGGGCAGCGCCACCCCCCCAGCGGAATCGGTAGCGGTGCCGGTGCTGGTCACGGCCCTGCCCACCTCCTGCGAGCTGTACGGGGCGGTCGCGGTCTGAATCCCGGCTCCATGCCGGCGCAGCTTCTGACGGTCCCGGGTTGAATTCGCATCGGGGTTTCGCTGGGGCGTTGGCTGGGGTTGGCTGGGGAGGAAGGACTCGAACCTTCGAATGGCGGATCCAAAGTCCGCTGCCTTACCACTTGGCTACTCCCCAGTGGCACCACCGATCGTAGCCAGCCTCCGGCGGCAGCGGGCGGTTTGCGCCGAGCGCGCGCCCTCCGGGCTCCGTCCTCCGGGCTGCCCTCGCTTCCGGGCTCAGACCTGGATGTGCACCCGGGGGATGCGCAGCCGCATGCAGCCGGGCCGCCCCGCCGCCGGCCGGCGGCAGCCGCAGCTCCGGCGGATCGCGGTCATCCGGTCGAGGCGCGCCACCCGGCTGGCTCGGAGCCGGCGGTCGGGGCCTCGCTCGGAGGCGCTCTGATCGGCCACGGGCCGGATCATACAGGGGCCGACGTCTCCCGAACGGCGGCGAGGGGCCGGACCGTGCCCGAAGCCCAAGGGAGCACCCCGTATACTCCGGCGCAGATGGCAGACGCACCGCGCGCGGTGATCCTCGCCGCCGGGCAGGGCACCAGGATGAAGAGCGCCCGGCCCAAGGTCCTCCATCCCCTCGCCGGCCGGCCGATGCTCCTCCACATCGTCGAGGCGGCGCGGGCGGCCACCGGCCAGACCCCCGTGGTGGTGCTCGGCCCCGACCAGCCGGCCGTCCACGCGGCGGTCGAGGGGATCGCTCGGGTGGTCATCCAGGCCGAGGCGCGCGGGACCGGGGACGCCCTGCGCAGCCTTCCCCCGGAGCTGCGGGGCGAGGGCCCGGTGGTGGTGCTCTACGGCGATCTCCCCCTGATCCGTCCCGAGACCATCCTCGGCTTGATGCGGGCGCAGGAGGCGACCGCGGCCGGCTGCGTGCTGCTCACCGTCCTGGACGGCGGCACCCACGGGCTGGGCCGGGTGGTCCGGGGGGGCGACGGGCGGATCGAGCGGATCGTCGAGGAGCGCGACCTCACCGGCCTCGGCTCGGCCATCCCGGATGAGTGCAACGCCGGCGTCTACGTCTTCTCGGGAAGGCATCTCTGGCCGGCCCTGGAGCGCCTCTCCGCCGACAATGCCCAGGGGGAGTACTACCTCACCGACGTGGTCGCCATCCTGGCTCCCGGGGTCGATGCCGTGCCCGTCGGAGACCCGGCGGAGGCGATGGGGGTCAACGATCGGGTCCAGCTCGCCGGCGCCGAGGCGGCGCTGCGCCGCCGTCTGCTCGAGACGCTGATGCTGGAGGGGGTGACCGTCGAGGATCCCGCGACCACCTACGTGGACGCCGCTGTCCGGGTGGGCGCCGACACCGTGCTCCGGCCCATGACGGTGCTCCGCGGCACGACGGTCATCGGTCGCGACTGCGAGATCGGCCCGATGGCTCAGATCCGCGACGCGCGGATCGGCGACCGGGTCCGGATCGGCGCCTCGGTGATCGACGAGGCGGAGATCGGTGACGGTGTGGAGATCGGTCACTTCAACCGGGTCAGGCCCGGCAGCACGCTGGAATCGGGGGTATCTTTGGGAACGCATGCCGAGGTCAAGAACAGCCGCGTCGGGGCGGGGAGTCGCGTCAATCACTTCTCGTGCGTCCTCGACAGCGACGTCGGCGCCGGCGTCAACATCGGCGCCGGGACGGTCACGTGCAACTACGACGGTCATGGCAAGCACCGGACCTCCATCGACGACGGCGCCTTCGTCGGCACCAACAGCAGCCTGGTGGCCCCGGTCCGGATCGGCCGGGGCGCCTATGTCGCCGCCGGCAGCACCGTGACCCGGGACATCCCGGCGGGGGCCCTGGCCGTCGGCCGGGCGCGCCAGCGCAACATCGAAGGCTGGCGAGAGCGAACCCCCAGCCATGAGTGACCCCAACCCGTACGGGGAGCTGATGCTCCTCTCCGGCACCGGCAACCCGGAATTGAGCGAGCGGATCGCGCGCGAGATCAACCTTCCGCTCGCGCCCATGGATATCACGCGCTTCGCCGACGGGGAGTTCGACGTCAAGATCCACGAGTCGGTCCGCGGCCACGACGTCTTCCTGATCCAGCCCACCTGCTCGCCGGTCAGCGACAACCTGGTGCAGCTCTTCATCACCCTGGACGCCCTGCGCCGCGCCTCCGCCTCGCGGATCACCGCGGTCATCCCCTACTACGGATACCAGCGCAAGGAGAAGAAGTCCGCGCCGCGGGATCCCATCTCGGCGAAGCTGATGGCCAACATCATCGAGCTGGCCGGGGCCAGCCGGGTGGTCGCCGTGGACCTCCACGCCGAGGCCATCCAGGGCTTCTTCGACATCCCGGTGGACGCCCTCACGGCCACCAAGATCCTGGCCCGGCGCGTTCGCGAACGTCATGGGAACAACGTGGTGGTGGTGTCGCCCGACACCGGAGGGGCGCTCCGCGCCCGGCGGCTGGGCCGGCTCCTCGACGCTCCCATCGCCATCATCGACAAGCGCCGGCCGCGCGACGACGCCGTCGAGGTCGTCCACGTGGTCGGCGACGTGGCCGGCATGCACGCGGTCATCGTCGACGACCTGATCTCGACCGGCGGGACCCTGGTCAGCGCCAGCGCGGCGCTCATGAGCAAGGGCGCGACCGGCGTCGACGTGGTGGCGACCCACGGGCTGCTGACCGCGGGTGCCCTGGAGCGCCTGCACGACGCCCCCATCGACGAGATCTGCATCACCGACACCATCCCCCTCACCGAGGAGGCGCGCGCGCTGGACAACCATCCCAAGCTCCGGGTGCTCTCGGTGGCTCCCCTGATCGCGGAGGCGATCGTGCGCGTCCACGAGGGGAGGAGCGTCAGCGAGCTGTTCCGATGAGTAGCTCAGACTGGACCGGCGTCCACGCCTCGCGGGGCCATCCACGAGACCAGGGTCCCATACCCGGCGACGCGGCTCCGGCTGACCCGTCACCGAGCGGGCCATGACCTGGCTCGCCCTCCTCCTCGCCCTCAGCCTGGTGCTCGCCGCGTTCGCCGCCGGTGCCGAGACGGCGCTCACGTCCGTCTCGCGGCTCCGGATGCGGACCCTGGCCGAGGACGGCGACCACCGGGCCGCCCGGGTCGTTCGGCTCCACAACAATCCCAACGGCTATCTCTCGACCATCCTCTCGATCAACACCGTCGCGGTCATCGTGGCCTCGACGGCCACCGCGCTGATCGTCGCCGGTGACACCCACGGCGTCGCCGAGGCGCTGACCACGCTCGCACTCGCCGTCTTCGTCCTGGTCTTCTGCGAGATCGCCCCCAAGTCCCTGGCTCTCCGCTTCAACGAGCGGCTGGCGCTCCGGCTGGCCGCGCCGGTCCAGTTCCTGACCGGGCTGCTCCGGCCGGTCATCGGGGCGCTGACCCTGGTGTCCCGCCTCCTCCTCCGGATGTTCACCCGCGGCCGCGCCGCCCCCGGCCCGTTCGTCACCGAGGATGAGCTCAAGCTCATCCTCGCCATGGGCGAGCGGGAGGGGGTGGTGGAGCAGGAGGAGCGGCAGATGATCGACGGCATCCTGGAGATGACCGACAAGGC
>Ga0181520_10003430_pt1 | contig 27889 bp, 28 predicted proteins | sample PEATcosm2014_Bin_29_FD_132451 | JGI IMG/M metagenome (GOLD analysis project Ga0181520, IMG submission 132451) | Peatland microbial communities from MTU Mesocosm Facility, Houghton, MI, USA - PEATcosm2014_Bin02_30_metaG | ecosystem: Environmental > Terrestrial > Soil > Wetlands > Peat | place...
CAGCGGCTTAATCGTAATCGGATCATCAATACAAGCATGCAAATCCATCCCGGCCGAATACTCAGATTGGTACTGTGGCAATATCGCGTTTTCTTTAAGTTTTAATATCTTTACTAGTAGCTTATCCACTACAGCTCGCTCCAGTTTTTACCAGTACTGACATCTACTTGCAGATGAACGCCGAGCTGCGGTGCGATATTTTCCAGCGTTTCTTGCAAAATTTCGGCAATCTTTTCAGCGTTTTCGATAGGGCATTCGACCAGGATACTGTCGTGAATCTGCAAAAGCTGCTCCCCTAGGCCCTCAATTTTTTTATCAACCTGAATCATGGCCAGTTTCATTAAGTCAGCCTCAGTTCCCTGTATGGGCATATTAGCAGCAGCTCGTTCAGCGGCCGAGCGGACCATAAAATTACTGCTAAGCACGTCCGGCGTCGGGCGTCGACGTCCAAAATAAGTTTCAACGTAGCCATCGGTTCGCGCCGAGTTTAGTGTATCGTTAATAAATTTACGAATCGGTTCGCGAAGTTCAAAATATTCATCGATAAATTTTTTAGCTTCGACAAAACTCATACCGGTCGCAGCGCTTAGGCCGTGCGGGCTCATTCCATACAATATACCAAAATTAATCACCTTGGCATTACGCCGTTGGGTCTTGGTAACATCATCCATCGGTACACCGTAAACGGCGCTGGCGGTTTTAGTATGAATATCAACATTGCCATTAAAATCGTTAATCATCTGCTGATCGCCAGCCAAAACCGCAGCCAGACGTAGCTCAAACTGTGAATAATCCGCACTAACGAAAACCTTGTCGCCATCGGGTATAAAAGCCTCACGAATTTGACGTCCTAGCGCTGTCCTGATTGGAATATTTTGCAAATTTGGGTTGGTGCTAGAAAGGCGTCCGGTGCTGGCCACGTCTTGGTTAAACGTCGTATGAATCCTGCTCTGTTTATCCGCCAGAAGCGGCAACGCATCCACGTAGGTGTTCTTTAGTTTAGCCAGTTCGCGAGTTTGTTCAATTAGTTCAACAATCGGATGTGTACCACGAAGTTTATCCAGTTCTTTTTGGCCTGTACTATAGCCCGTTTTACCCTTTTTAATGTCTTTAGTCGGTAGTTGCAATTTGGTAAATAAAACCTCCGAAAGTTGGTTTGGGCTTCCTATATTAAACTCATAGCCGACCATCTTGAACATTTGCTGTTCTAATTCATGATAATCCTTGCCAAGCCTTGTCCCCATTTCTTTCAAGAGATCTCTATCTACTTTGATACCACGGTGCTCCATTTTGAAAAGAATATGTGTCAGGGGAAAATCAAAATCATGAGCAATCTTGGCAATTCTCGGTTCGCGTTCAAACTCGGCTAACTGCGTTTCATACAGGTACCAAGTTGCACTTATCGAAGGTTTTGGACCTTCAACGTCAAACCCCATCAGCCCAGTCAGCGACCTGTCGCGTAGCAAAGGATCAATTAAAAATGCGGCTTGATGAACGTCGTGAAGTTCTCCAAATCGCACAAAAATGTCCTGTTCGGCTAGTTGGTGATAAAGCAGCTTGCTGTCGTAGCCGATAACAGTTGCCAACTCAAAAACACGCCACACACTGCGGTCAAGTTGGTCAATTTTTTTGTGATAAACTGTTTTGTCGTCAGTTGACAACCATACTGTATCTTCGTCAACGTATAAAACGACTGGACCGGCAATATTTAGAACTTCAGGCCATGGCCTCTCGGTCAATGAACCGATTTCGGATTGTAATTTGGAGACAGCTTTCTCGGTATTGTGTAGTTGCATATGCTTCGGCATACGCTTAATCAGGGAGTTGAACTCCAGACGTTTTAAAATTTCTGCAACTTTTTCCAAATCTGTATCATTAACGTCGGCTTTGTCCCAATCTAAATTAACGGGCGCGTCTGTCCAAATTCGGCCGACCTCTTTCGACATATACGCCGACTCTTTACCATCAATCAGTTTCTTAGCAATGGTCGGCTTTATGTCTTCAATGTGTTTATAGATATTGTCTAACGTGTCGTATTGTTGCAAAAGTTGGGTTGCGGTTTTTTCGCCGATTCCCGGAACGCCAGGTAAATTATCTGATGAATCCCCCTTTAGGGCTTTAAGATCTAGGAATTGATCAACACGTAAACCGTATTTTTTCGTAAACGAATCAACATGAAACTCTTCTATATTGGAAAGTCCATTTTTCAGAGCATAAACCTTGACCATAGGTCCGACCAGCTGCAACGCATCCAAGTCGCTGGTTAACAGATCAGTTTCGATGCCTTTTTCAGCTGCTTGAACAGCAAACGCACCTAGGATATCGTCAGCTTCGTAATCGTCCAACTCGTATAATGGCCAACCAAAAGCCTCTAGTAGTTCGTATAAAATCGGAATTTGTGCATAAAAATCGTCAGGAGCCTTTTTGCGACCAGCCTTATATTCCGGATAAATTTCACGCCGTTTACGAATATTCGTGCCTTTTTTATCCCAGGCAACCGCAACATAGTCTGGATTTAGTTTTTTAATGAGTTCAATGGCTAGGGATACGAAGCCGTAAACTCCTCCCGTCGGGGTTCCGTCAGACGTCGATAGGCCAGGCATAGCATAGTACCCACGATAAAACACTGACTTACCATCGATAACAGCTAGCCTTTTTGTCATAATACCAGTATACCCGACTTGGCCCCTGTTAGCCAGAATCTGTTACAATAATCACATGGTATATAACAAAGACGTTAAAATTGTGGCATTCGTCGGCATGGCCGGTGCTGGAAAAAGCACGGCCGTTAATTACGTTACCAACAAAGGATATCCGAAAGTTTATGGAGGGGGTATCTTTTACGAAGCGATGAAAAAGGCCGGCATCGAGCCAACCCAGCAAAACGAGGACGAGTATAGGACCAAGGTCCATAGTGGCGAAGGTCAAGATTTCATAATCAAAAAATTTATTCAGCAAATTAACGACTTAATCAATGCTGGGCAACATCGCATCGTAACGGATAGTAATTATTCTTGGAACGAATATAAAGCCATGAAACATGAGTTTCCGGGCGGACTGAATGTCGTAGCCGTTGTTGCGCCGAAGCATATACGCCACCATCGTCTACTGTCACGATCAGAACGACCCTTGACCGAAACCGAATCGAGCGACCGTGATTGGCGTGAAATTGAGGACTTACAATCTGGGGGTGCGATCGCAATCGCCGACCACTTTATAATTAATGACGCAGATTTTGATAATTTACATATACAAATAGATCGAACATTGAACGATATCGGGTTTTATAAGGACTAGACTTCAACATGAAGAATGGTGGCGAAATTTTCTTGACCGTTCATGCCGCGGCTTCGTTGTTTCGACCTATAATATACCTCTATTGAAACTCCCTCAATATCTGTGTCGAGGCTTGCATCGTACTCTTGATTCCAGAATGGACGATGGATCTCCTTCTTCCGCCTTTGAACTGCTTGCTCAATAGTCGTTTCACCGTCTTTCAACACTCCAAGTGCTTTATAAAGCTCTGTCTTCGTTTGGTTTGAGGTTTTACCAAGATCAAACTCGGCACGTCTTAACTCGTCGACCCTACCTACTCCCTTAAATTCATCGATAACCCTAGATGCAGCCTCATGGCCTGGGACCCACGCCACGTCTGACCCCACGGCCTTCACGCCATTACGTATGTAGCCACCCTCTTCGCCAATTTCATCTATTAGAGTCACGTTAAAACCGTGAAAGTTCGGTAAATCCTGCGCTTTATCAAAATGAAACCTATTCATTTTTTCAGCACAATTCCACGCTGCTTGCATAACTCCTATTTCAATTCGTGTCTGCATTGCCTCCAGTTTTTGTCTATCTAGTTTGGATAGCTGATGGTCTGGGTTTTTTAAAATATCACCAATCCTTTTTGATACCTCTGCTGTTTTCCTGACCTGAGGCTCTAGAGCCTCTAAACCTTGATTTAAGATGTCCACGTTTTCAGGTGTAATCTCGAACTCTGTTTTACCAAACGGATACATATCAACAGCGTCTCTAGGCTCTTGCGTGCTTTCTGTCTCAGCGGTAACTACTGACATTTTGATTTTCCTTTTTTTGATTTTTGTTTCTATTTACGACTACATATAACATACCACTAAACATGGTTTTTGTCAATGTTCCGTCGTTGCTGCCGAGTGATTAGCTCAGGTATTCGTGTAGTTTTTTGGCGTCTTTGTGCTTACGAAGTTTGGCTAGAGCCTTAGCTTCGATTTGACGGATGCGTTCACGAGTAACAGCAAACTCGCGACCGACTTCTTCTAGTGTGTGACTTTTGCCATTTTCTAGCCCAAAGCGCATTTTAACGATTTTCTGTTCCCTATCGGATAGCGTTGATAACACCGATTGGACTTGTTCTTTTAGAAGTTGGGATGTGGCCGATTCTTCCGGGGTTACACCCTCGCCGTCTTCGATAAAGTCGCCAAGAACTGAATCCTCATCTTCTCCGTCACGACCAACACCGGCGTCTAGCGACGTAATGTCCTGTTTGATTTTAATTACGTATTCGACTTTGGCTGGTTCCATTTCTAGCTCTTCGGCTAGCTCTTCTATAGTAGGCTCGCGATTTAATTCCTGAGTCATACGGCGCTGGGTTCGAAGCAATTTATTAATCGTCTCAACCATATGCACCGGAATACGAATTGTGCGAGCCTGGTCGGCTATAGCACGAGTAATCGCTTGGCGAATCCACCAGGTCGCATAGGTAGAGAATTTAAAGCCTTTGTCGGGATCGAATTTTTCAACCGCACGTAATAAGCCTGTATTACCCTCTTGAATCAAATCTAGAAAGTCCAGTCCACGACCACTATAGCGTTTAGCAATCGATACTACTAAGCGCATATTAGCTTCGGCCATTTTATCCTTAGCCTTCTTGTCACCAGCAACAACTCGTTGGGCGAGCGCCAGTTCTTCCTCGGAACTAAGCAAAGGAATCTTACCGATTTCGCGCAAGTACAAACGTACGCTATCGTCACTGGCATCATCGAAATATTGTCCTTTATTCAAGGTGTCTTCGTCGTCCTCTTCTTCGTCGATTAATTCATCTGGAGCCGGCTCATCGATATCACTCAGTGCAAAGCCATTCGCATCAACCAGACCGGAACTTAGTACAACTTCTTCATCATCATTTTTACCTTTGACCACTTTTTATCTCCTTAATTAAGTTATTAAGTTGTGCTCGAATTTTGTTTGCTTTTATTTCATCACCCAAAGTTTCTGCATCTCGCAGTTTTTCGGTTAATAAATCTTTTTGCTTTTTCTTGTGCTCTGTGGCAACTTGGCGGAGCAATCGTGCCGTTTCAAAGTAACGATCTTGATCGTTCCAATCGGCATATCGAGCGTCGGCCTTCAATAGTAATATTTTAACATAGGTGTCGTGTTTTTTCAATTCCTCTGGAGTGTCTCTAACGGACTTACCGCCACTTTCTGCTAGATATTTAACGACTGCTTTTCGTTGATCACCCGTGAAGGTTTCTATATCGACCGAACGGAATAAATCATGAGTTGCCCCATCGATTAAGGCGACAGACAACAGATTATCCTGATAAAACGATGGGTCTTGCACAACGTCGTTTTGGAGCGTCGTGGCATCTTTATAAACTTTTTTGGCTTTCTCGCCACTACTGGCAAGTTTTTCTTTTAACGCATCGACGGACGAATCGCTTAGTTGTGCAATCTTCGTAACATAGTATTCACGTTCGACGGAGTCCTGCAGCATACGCACAACATCCAGGGCCGCCGTAGTGAATCGGCGTTTTCCGGCTGCTGTATCTAAATCCTCACGAATGGCATATTGCTTAATCACCCATTCTACCGCGGGCTCGGCGGAATCAACTGCAGATTGCCAGAGCTTTACATCTTTTTTAATAAGTTCATCCGGGTCTTTGGCACCTTCGGGCATCGATATTATCGACAAATCGACACCGACATTTTGAGCAATTGGAATAGACCGTTCAGTTGCCGCCAAACCAGCTTTATCACCATCAAACGCTAGACGAATGTGGTTACTTAAGCGTACCAACGCCCGCAGATGATTTTCGGTCATAGCCGTACCGGCAGTTGCAACTACCTGAGAAATATCGACCTGGTGACTGCTAATGACATCCATATTCCCTTCGACAATAACAGCATAGTCATTGGCTCGAATCGCCTCTTTAGCCTGCGATAAACCAAATACGTGACGGCCCTTATCGTAAATCAAGGTTTGTGGAGTGTTCAGATATTTTGGAGCTTTGGGTTCATCTACGATAATGCGCCCAGTAAAACCGATGACTTGGCCGGTGCCATCCATTAACGGTATAACCATACGGCCACGAAACAAATCAGTATTATATCGATTAACTAAACCTGCTTGCGTAAGTTCGTTCGGCGTAAAACCTTTTTTGGTTAAGAACTGCGTAAGTGCGTCACCAATCGTCGGAGCGTAACCAACCTTGAAGTCAGTAACGACCTGTTTACTAAGCCCGCGGTCACCGAAAACGTATTGGACAGCGCGCGGGTTTTTAATAAGACTTTGCTGATAATAGTTTGCTGCTAATTCGTTTGCTAGCAGTAACCTTTTTTTTCGTTGTGCTATCTCCTGCGCACCTTTGGTGTCGTACATTGACAAATCAACACCAGCCTTCCGCGCTAAATGTTCCAAACTGGCTCGAAAATCCATACCTTCAACTTCCATAATAAAGGTAAAGATGTCGCCGCCCTTGTTTGATGAAAAATCATGCCAAATGTGTTTGTCAGGGCTAACGTAAAAGCTGGGAGTTTTTTCACTTGTAAAAGGGCTGAGGCCTTTGAAGTTACGCCCGGCGCGTTTAAGCTGGACATATTCGCCGATAACATCCTCGATGTTCAGTCGTGCTCGAACTTCCTCTTTGGCGTCTTGCATATTGCTTTAATTATACCTCTGTTAGCGTATAACTCAAAACAGTAGCGAAAATGAAAAACTGCCTTGTCGCCTGATATTCAGGCAAACGTCTCGGGATTTTGATAATAGAGCTGTTTATGCTTAAATTAACTGTAGTATGAACCCGGAAAACAATCGGCCAACTCCCGCAATGAACTCTGATTATTTAAATCAGATAGCCCCGAAACCGCCAAGAAAATCATTAATACCCAAAAATAAACCACTTTTGGTAGGCATTTTGGCGATTGTAGCGGTTGTTGTCGTAGTTATTTTAGGCGTCGTTTCCAGTATTGCATCCGGCACTATTGGAGATAATGAGAGATTGGCCGCGCGTTTAGTCGCAACTCAAGCGATAGTTGACTCGGCAACACCAAACATAGAAAGCTCGCAACTACGCGACCTGAATAGTTCCCTTAGCCTCTATTTAACCAATACTATACGAGACATCACGCCGATTTTAGCGAAATACAACGTCAATATTAACAATCTCAGCAAGAATGTAACTAACGCTGAATCGGATACACAAGTTCTAACTACCCTGGAAAACGCCAGACTAAATGGAAACTACGATTTAATATATGCTACTGAAATGTCGAACCAATTGGATAACACAATAATATTGATGCAAAAAATATATGCGGATACAAACAGTTCGAGTTTGAAAACTTTTCTAAGTAGCGCCTATCAATCTCTAGAACCGACTCAAAAACAATTTGCCGACTTTAACGCGGCTGACGGTTAACCAAATCATAACTTAGGCGCATAAAATCTTTTAAGTCATCGTCCGACACCTGGCCCGTACAAATTATGGTGTTCCAATGTTTTTTATTCAGATGGTAGCCCGGCAAGACCGTTTCGTATTCTTCGCGGAGTTTTTCAGCCAGCAACGGATCACACTTCAAGCTCAAACGAATCGGTTCACTGTTTTCGGCTATCAACGCAAACATTTTGCCTTCACCGCTGTCGGAATGACCGATTTTATAAACAGAAACCTCTTCGCCAAATGGAAAATCCAGCCAAGTATTCGGAAAACTTAGTAGATATTCGTGAATTTCATTTATCGTCATCATTACTATTCTACAAGCTACTACACGATAGTTGCAATTAGTTCATAATTTTTTCGGAATTAAACTCTATCCATTACTTTAGCTTTGCAAGATAGTATTGTAGTTCTGCTATACTGCCATGGATATCCTCATCGGCCCGATGAACGTTCGGTTTAGTAAATCTGTCTTTAAATTTACCTTCAAAAACAACTTTCCATGCACTGACATCCAGCATACGATAATGCAATCTGGCATCTACTTTCGGCCATTTCTTGATAATGAAACGTCTGTCTACATGAACTGAGCTGCCACCCAAAAGTATAGGTACACCGGCTTTAAAGTTTTTGTCCATAAATACTAAAATCTCTTTTTCTATCTTCCCTAGCGACTTACCGCCAGCGTTTTGTTCCAACAGGCCTTTTTTGGCCACCGATTGAGAGTCCCAGTAGTCCGAATACACCGACATCCTATTTTTGATGTCGGATACTTTGTTTTTTACGACCCCATGATACGTGTCTAGTTCTTTGAAGTTCCAATCCGTAACAATAGCAGCAATCTCCAGAATAAAATCTTCTTCTGGAGACAAGCCTGTCATTTCTAAATCTATCCACAATACTCTGTCTATATGCAGATTTCGAAGTTTTTTGTCCATTGTTATTGTTTTGGTTTGTCTAGTTTATCAAAGCGTAGCAAACGAATTATAAAGTAAATTACTATTGCAATGACTAAAAAGTTAATAAAATCGTTTAAAAATGTTCCGTATAGTATTACTGCCTGCTTACCGCCTGCGGTGCCAATTGTCCACTTAAGGCCCTGTAGTCCCTCGGTAGAACCGAGTAATAATCCAATCGGTGGCATAATGACATTGTCAATTAAGGATTTGACCAACACGCTGGTCGCGCCACCCAAAACCAAGCCCACTGCCAAACCAACGACCCCCTGGGTTCGTATGAAATATAGAAAATCTTTCATTTGCGAACCTCCGACTTTGGCAATCGTTTTTGGCGCAACATTAACTCGTTTTGCAGCTTTTACAATTTTTGACTTTTTATTTGCTGGTCTCTCTGATGCTGACATATTAACTCCTTACACTATAGTCTCTTTACATACTATCTGGTACTTCAATGCCAAGCAAGCTTAACCCGTGTGCAAATATTTGACTTATCTTTTTCAACAAGACAAGCCTAGCCTGCTTTATTGGCTCATCGACATCTATTGTCGCAACTGGCGTCGATTCATAATATCTATTTAGTTCACGAGCAAGTTCGTATAGGTACGTTGCGATTTTATGTGGCTCTAGATCTCGCGCCGATAGACGAATCACTTCTGGATAATCAAGCATCTTCATTATTAAGGATTTTTCGGGCTCAAAATCATAGTCCGTCGTTCCCACGTTTGTGGTTGGGTTGTCCCTTAGAATCTTATTAACCCTTACTGCCGCGTATTGGACATACGGTCCACTAAATCCGGAAAGCGCAAATATACTATCCCAATTGAATAAAATGTTCGTTCGACGATCAGATGTGAAGTCGTTAAACTTTATCGCTCCAAGCGCAACTTTTTTCACATCATCGTCCGTTACTTCACGCCCTTTCACGATTTCACGGGCTTTTGCTTCCGCCTGGTCTAATAGCTCCTCCATCAGAACTACACCTTTACGACTGCTCATTTTCCCTCGCGTTCCATCATCATTAATTTGATCAATGAGACCAAACCATAGGTGAATCAACTCAGTTTTAATACCAAGCTTTTTGGCCATTGCAAATACTTGGTTGAAATAAAATTGTTGTTCACCGCCAACCGCGTAGATAACACGGTCCGGATGCCAGGTTTCTTCTCGATATAACAGTGTCGCCAAGTCGGTCGTTGCGTAAAGTGCAGCGCCGTTAGACTTTTGCAATAATATCGGAATATCAAAACCGTATTCATCAAGCGGAATAATCACCGATCCGTCGTCATTCTTAATAGCAACGCCTTTTGCCAGCAAGTCCTGAACCGCCTGTTTGCCCTTCGGGGCAAAGAAAGCCTCTCCTAGTTCATAATCCGTAGCTATTTTAAGTCGTCCCATAATCTGATGGATATGTCCTAAACTTATCTCGTTGAACCGCTTGCTAAAATTAACCGCTTCGGTATCGCCATTTTCGTATTTCAACAACCACTGCTGAACTTGGTCGGCTAGAGTCGTCTCGCCCCTCTCGGCTTCGTCTTTCAGGGCTTGCTTGGTCTTGATGTATACGTCACCAAGTTCGTATACGCCGCCTTTAGCAAGCTTTTCATCGTTACTAAATTTCAAAAAACCAACTACCCAAATTCCAAAAGGTGCGCCATAATCTCCCAGGTGATTATCAGTAATTACCTTCCATCCGCAAGCCTCCATTAGACGTTTGACGGCCCATCCCTGATTACCGGGACGTAAATGACCGATGCTGTACGGTTTAGCCATATTGTTAGATGGATATTCGACAATGACAGTTTTACCGGCACCATCTTGATTTTCGCCATAGTTAGGGCCCCACTCTTGGTCTAGCGTATTAACTAGGTTTTTGGCTGAAATCCGCAAATTAATAAAACCAGGTCCGGCAATGGATACCTCTGAAAAATTGTCATTTTCGCGTAGCTTATCGGCTAATTGTTCGGCTATTTCACGCGGGTTTTTACCCATAGGTTTCGCCAATTGCATGGCGACGTTGGTCGCAAAATCGCCGAACTGAGGGTCCGGCCTACTAAGCTGTACCTCTTGGTCAATATCGAAAAGCTGTTTGACGACTTCTTTAATAACTAGGGCTGTTTTATCCATTAACCACTATTATAGCAAAGTGATGACTAAAGCTTTCGTTCAATGCTCTCGATCGCCAGAATGAACGCACCCATACGAAGGTCTGTGTTGGACGTTTTAGCAGTTTCAAACACTTTCTCTGAGGATGACGCCATCATTGGTTGAAGTTTCCCAAAAACCTCCTCACGAGTCCAGTGTTCGTTTTTTAGGTTCTGATCCCACTCGAAGTAAGACACTGCTACTCCGCCAGAATTAGCCAATACATCCGGGATAACTGGAACATTCTTATTGAAAAGAATCAAATCAGCAGCCGAAGTAATTGGTCCGTTAGCAAGCTCCAGAATCACTTTTGCCTTTAGTTTATCGGCATTTTGCTCTGTTATTACATTTTCGAAAGCAGCCGGTATGAGAAGATCGCATTCAGTTTCTAGAAGCTCATCATTCGATATGCTTTTGACAGGTACTCCACTTTGAGTAAAGCCCGAAACTGCACCGGTGTCTTTTTTGTATTGCATAAGCTTCTCAATATCCAAACCGTCCGGGTGATATACACCGCTTTTAGAGTCTGAAACGGCAACGATAGTATGACCGGCGTTCTTCCAAATTTCGGCCGCATTAGCACCGGCATTACCAAACCCCTGAATCGCGACACTACATTTTGTGTTCAGTCCAAGTTTTTCTTTTAGGGCTTCAAATGCATAAAAACCACCTTGGGCTGTGGCCGTATCACGACCTAACGAACCGCCCTTTTCAATTGGTTTTCCAGTAATGACAGCGCCAGTTGTGTCTCCGGTAATTTTCCCATATTCATCAGCCATCCAAGCCATGATTTCACCTGTCGTATTTACGTCCGGTGCTGGTACGTCTTTATGTGGCCCTAAAATATCAGAAAGCTTTTGAACCCAGCCACGTGATACTTTCTCGAGTTCGCTTTTAGATAACAGTTTTGGGTTAACCGTGATTCCGCCTTTACCGCCGCCCATTGGTATTCCAATAACTGCACATTTTAAGGACATCCAAAAAGCCAAGGCTTTAACCTCGCTAATATTAGTACTAGCATGGTACCTAATACCGCCCTTATATGGACCAAGTACATTATTGTATTCAACTCGGTAGCCTTCAAATATTTTTAGCGTACCGTCATCCATTCTAACCGGGATTGACACTTTTATATCACGATTCGGTTGACGCAATCTGGAAATAATATCATCTCCAAAATTCTTTATTTTTGCCACTTTGTCCAGTTGCGCCATTGCGTTTGAAAATGGATCTTGCATGTTGTAATACACCCCTGACTTTCCAGTTATTTTATTTTTTTACCTTGCTAGCCCTTATTATACCAATAAATAGCGGATGCGGCCTAAATGGACGTGAACGAAACTCCGGATGAGCCTGGGTCGCTATGAAATAGTCATTGCCAGGCGCCTCTATAAATTCAACTAATTTCCCGTTAGGCGAAAAACCGCTAACTTTCACTCCGCCTTTTTCAATTTGTTTCAGGAAACTCTGATTGACCTCGTAACGGTGACGGTGACGCTCGACAATATCCAACTTACCATAGGCTTTTGCCGTCAACGAGCCTTTAACTAGCTTCGCCGGATAATCACCCAATCTTAGGGTTCCTCCGGTCGACTCTTTACCGGCTTGGCCTTCCATTATATATACGACATTGTGTTCACATCCAGAGTCAAATTCCGTACTGTTTGAGCCATCTGTGCCGGATTTTCGACAAGCCGCTATTACAGCTACTTGCAGCCCTAAACAAAGCCCTAAATACGGTACATTATTATCCAGTGCGAAGCGTGCAGCCGCAATCTTGCCTTCTACTCCACGAGCACCGAAACCGCCCGGAACAACAATCCCGTCAACTTTTTCAAAATCTTTTTTCGTGGCTTTTTCCGCACCAATCCAATGAATTTTTAAAACCACTTTTTCATGCCAGGCAGCGGCTTTTAAGGCTTCGATTACCGACATATAAGTATCCTCGTTATCGATATACTTAGCAACCAATCCGATTGTAACCGTTTTTTTTGGTTTTTCGGTTTGAAGCTTGATTATTTTTTCCCATTTCGATAAATCCGGCGTCCTTTTTGACCCTGAAAAGTCAGACAACAGCTTACTGAGACTGCTTTTTGCTAATATCGTAGGTACGCGATAAACCGTGTCGGCGTTCGGCATCAGTAAAACATTCGCCTCCGGCACACCACTAAATAAACTAATTTTCTGGACGATCGATTGCGGTGCCGGCTTATCCGTTCGAACAACCACTGCATCAGGAACAATTCCAAATCCACGTAAGTCGTTTAGTGCATTTTGTGCTGGTTTGCTCTTAAATTCTTTGCTAGTTTCAATAAATGGCACGTAAACAACGTGTATGAATAAACAATTTGCTCGGCCAACAGTTTGCGAAAATTCTCGGATTGCCTCGATAAAACTTAGTCCTTCGTAATCTCCGACAGTACCGCCGATTTCAACGATGTGAATATCGCTACCTTCGGCTGCAGCCAAGATAGAGCGTTGAATGGATTGAGTCAAATGAGGTACTAATTGGACGGTTTTCCCTTCAAATTTACCGGCACGCTCGTCTGCGATCAAATCAAAAAAGAGCCTACCCGATAGAGTAGCGCTTCGTTGTGTAAGTTCGATATCCAAAAATCGTTCGTAATGCCCAAGGTCTAAATCAGTTTCAGCTCCATCATGTGTTACGAAACATTCTCCATGTTCTCGCGGGTTCAAAAGGCCCGCATCGACGTTAAGATACGGGTCACACTTTTGAATGGAAACCTTGACGCCTTTGGCTTGTAATACAGCACCGATACTTGCCGCGGTAACGCCTTTTCCTACCCCCGATAAAACACCCCCTGTTACAAAAATGTATTTTTTGTTTTTACCCATGTTTGTTTGCACCTCCATGGGATTTCATTATAGCACGAAAAAATACATAAACACTAGATATAGCGTACTGTGTTGTTTATTCTACGCTATTTGATAAGTACTTTTAAAGCTTCATACACCAGAAATGCCGGCCATACCAAAGCTTGTAAAAAGCCCAGTACACCACCCCAGAACGTTGTGGCGTTGCCAATAAAGAAGATAACCGCGCCTATAAAACCCAGTCCATAAAATGCACCACACCCATGACCACCGCGGTAGTAGTGGTGTTTATGTCGCCAACGTCGCCATTGGTAATTGTCCCAATCTTTTGAATCTCTTTCGTCACTTTGGTCTTTTTCTCTGTCTTTTATATCTTTCATGGTTACCTCCAATTTCATTTTACCACTTTTGTAACAGTGGTTAGTTTATATTACGATTTATTGGCTACCTGGCTGGGAGTTATCATCGTTATTAGTGGAAGTTGGCAGTTTAACCGGTGAACCCAACGGGGTCTCGGGATAGTTATTAATGGGCGTTGTGTCATCTGTGACCATAGGATCGAGAGTAGGCCTGGTCAAATCGGGCGCCAGCGCAGCTGCCGCTAATTCTGCAGCCTGAGCTTCCGGTGTTACAGCGGTCTGTTGCTCAACCACAGGAGCTGAAGCGTCCGCTTCAAGATCACTAGTACTCACAATCGTTCCTGTCCCACGTTGTTCGGCTGCGGTCAAAATCGCAGCCCCGGTTAATCCGACCGAACCATCGATAAATTCAGCACCACCTCCCTCCTGTCGTGGCTTAGGCGTGGCTGAAATATCTCCAGGAGAGGCATGTCTATGATCTTCGGTAAAAACCGCATCAATTCGGCTTCGGGCCTGCTTTTCAAATTCATCCGGTTCAGCTGTTTCTTGCATTTTTGTTTTCCTGTTTAATATTTATTAAAATAGCATAAGTATCGTCAGTCGTCAAATTTAGTCGGCTTATGGGTCACTTCGTAAAGTGCGCCCACCGCTTTTGCCACATTTCTTGCGTACCGCTGTTCTATTTGTTCAAACCACTTTTCGGGATCAGTGTTTTCTATACTTTTTGGACAATTAAGATCAATGTCTGTATAAACCATGCCGCTAGCCTCCATTGCAGGTAACATATACGACCTACTTACGCCATCCTCAGTACCTACTCTTTCCCACATATGCGTATCGATTGTCTGCACGTCCTCGCCTTGTTTAAATAGTATCATACCGGATCTCGTTCCATCGTGTGTTAATACCCCACATGTAAATCCAGGGTGCAGTTGATTTTGATCCCAAAAAAACTTGAGCAAGTCTCTAGTGGGCCTGAGTAGATCCTTTGCATTTAGTCCCCGACTCTCCATACCTCCCATGGGAAAAGTAACGACACATGCTAAAACGTCGTCCCTAGGTACTAGAGCACCTGTTTTTTCATCTAATTTACAAAGTATTTGCTGCTTCCTTGGGTTGTCATCACGCAGCAATTCGTCAACCCCCGTTTCCTCGCGCCAAACACATTTCGTCGGATCCATACCGAATCTACAAACATATTCCCGCTCGGGTAAAACCGGATCACTAATCGTGAACTCATCGGGGTTTTCATAAACCGCAAAGGTATTGGCTTTGCCTGTTTTTAACATCTCGATAGTACAAATAGTAAGATTGTCTTTAAATCCTTTGCACGTCATAGCATCTGCCAGCTTAGCCATTCGCTCGACTCTTTCAAGTTCCGGATGAACAAAAAGAGTATCTGGGATCCTTGCGGTTTCCAATGATAAATCGACCCCTCGTTGATTCACCTGTGTTTGAGTTTTCATTTTAAATAGCCTAGCCTAAGTTGTATACCCGAAGTGGCTAGAAGTCAATTGGTTAAAGTCTAAGAAAAATTTAACGGGGGGCGGGTCGCTACTGCGACCCACCTCCCCGGTCTCTACTCAGGTTTGAGCTAGGCAAGGCCCAGGTGGGCTGCCGTGACAAAGGTTGGGACCTTACTGAAGTACTTATCTCCCCGAGCGTGGATGTATGCCTGATAGCACATCTCGTTCAGCTTCGGCGAACCCAGAACAGAGATATCCCAGTCGTCAGAGAAGTGCTTCAGTAGGTATTTGCAGATACTCTTATAGATGCGTCCGCAACGATGGTCGTGGCGATGGAACGATATAACCATCACACAATCGCCGTCATGGCTAATCGTGACCTCGTCTGCGCCCCAATTGGTGATATGGGCGCTGATTTCTTCGTCGCTGGGGACGCTGGGGACCGCAGGTGCCTTCAAGGGTAATTCCTTCCTCGATGTACGGTACCGTCAGTTGTGTTGTTGTCCTGGTTGTCCTGACCCATGCCTTCGTACTTCTAGCCCCCGTTTATGTGGCCCATATTAAATCACCTCCTGATATGGCGTATTGCGGGCCCGCAAACGGCTTCGTAGACAACAAGAATTATATAACTTCAGTACGTTATTTCAAAAGACGAGCACAATGACACATGAATACTCTATCTATAAATAGCTACCGAATCTAACAAAATGGCAGGTGTAGCCGTTCGGGTGTTTTCTTAAATAATCCTGATGGTAGTCCTCGGCCAAGTAAAATTTATCAAGTGGCTCTAATCTTGTAGCTACAGGATTTTCCCAACGTCCGGACTGATTAACGATGTCAATAAAATTTTCGGCCTCTTTCCTTTCATTGTCGTTGGCATAGAAAATTACTGAGCGATAGGATGTGCCTATATCATTCCCCTGTCGGTTCAGTGTTGTCGGGTCGTGTATCCGAAAGAAAAAATCCAACAAATCTTTAAAAGTGGTCTTTGCGTTGTCATATTCAATTTCGACCGATTCGGCATGACCGGAGTGATTTTCGTAGGTCGGGTCTTTGACCTCACCTCCGGCGTATCCGGCTCTGGTTCTTACGACTCCGGGCTGTCTTCGAATCAGGTCCTGAAGACCCCAAAAACAGCCACCGCCAAGGACAATTTTATTAATCATTGATTTTCGCCGGTATAAATTTCATAGAAATCGAATTGACACAGTACCGGGCATTTTTAGGCGTCAGGTGCTCACCCAAGAATAAATGCCCCAAATGGCCACCACAGTTTGCACAAGTTATCTCAGTCCGTACACCGTCGGCGTCCACCGCTTTTATAGTTGCACCAGAAATTTCATCATCAAAACTAGGCCAGCCACAATCAGAATCGAATTTATCAGTCGACTCATAAAGCGGTGCTCCGCACTGTCGGCAAAAATACGTCCCCGTTCGTTTGTTATCTACATACTCACCCGAAAACGGGAACTCTGTTCCCTTGTCTAATATAATGGCTTTTTCCTGTGGCGTAAGCTTACTCATGCTCTATTAATTATATGTGTTCATTACTTGGAGATATCTTAAGTAATAAGCCAAAAAAGCGTTTTTAAATGCCCCCTCGGGCATTAACCGTACGTATCAACTACTTTTTACTAATCTCGACTGACTACCGCTACCATAAAATTTCTTTTTAATCAGTTGTGCGAACAGTAAGTATACTGCGACCACCATTACCAAAGAGAGGATTTGGATTACTGACAATCCGCCGAATTGGAAAATAAAACGTATTGGCGATATAACAACTACAAACGACACTAGAACGACCAGTAGGGTGCTGGCAATCAGTGCTGGCGATGGCCAGCTTTGTTTGAACGGAATTAGCTTTGTTCTAATAATGTATACAACAAATACTTGCGTTAAGATTGATTCAAGAAACCAGCCGGCTTGAAAAACTGATTGGTCGGTATGGAAAATTAGAAGAAGCGTACCAAAAGTAACAAAGTCGAAAATCGAGCTGAGCAAACCATAAGACCACATAAAACGCTTAATCTCTCGAATACTAAGCGTATGCGGAGTTATGACTTCCGATTCATCAACCGCATCCAGCGGAATTGCAAATTGGGAAGAGTCGTAGAGCAAATTATTTAACAGAATCTGCGTCGCTAACATTGGCAAAAATGGTAAAAACAACGATGCACCGGCCATTGAGAACATGTTGCCAAAATTTGAGCTGAGAGCCATACGCAGATATTTCATCGTGTTGGCAAAAGTTTTTCTACCCTCCGTTACACCATTAACTAGTTCGTGTAAGCTCTTTCGAAGAAGAATGAAGTCAGCTGCGTCTTTGGCAACATCAACTGCATTATTAACAGATATGCCGACATCAGCCGCCCGCAAGCTTGGCGCATCGTTGATGCCATCACCCATATACCCAACGATGTGGCCGTTTTGTTGCAACGCCTGGATTATTTTCATTTTTTGTTCGGGGTTAACTCTAGCGAAAATATTATTCTTTTCGACAGCAAGCTTAAATTCCTCTTGAGACATCTTGTCCATTTCTTCGTTATCTAAAATACCTTCTATCTTTAACCCGATATCATTGGCAATTTTTTCGGTAACGTAGGCATTATCTCCTGTAATGATTTTAGTTGTGATTCCCATGACGCTCATTCGCTTCAGAGTTTCTAGGATGGAAAGCTTGGCTGGATCCAGAAAAGCTAAGAATCCATAAAACGTCAAGTTATTTTCATCGGTTGGTTCGTATCGTTTTTCCGTTCCAATTTCCTTTTGGGCAACCGCAAGTACTCGAAAGCCTTTACGGCTTAATTCGTCGTAACTATTTTGGATTGTTGCACGTAGCTCGGCACCGAGATGCTCCATGTTTGGTCCATAGCTATTGGAAATTTTTAAAACCTCTTCTGGCGCACCCTCGACGACCAAAAAGCGTTGCTTGTTGTGGGTATGGTGCACAATAACAGCCTGACGCTTACGTTCAAAATCAAACGGAATCTCATCAATTTTTAGATACATTGATATGTCTACGCCCTCATGTGCTTTGACGGCAGAATCAAGCGGATTGCTGAAGCTGGTTGAAAGGGCGCTGACTAGATAGCCTAGGCGCAAGGATTCCGCCGAATCCTTGTTCATGCCGTCCACGTATTTGACCAATTTGATTTTGTTTTCAGTTAACGTGCCGGTTTTGTCGGTACAAAGAATGTCCATACTGCCAAAATTTTGTACTGCCGACAACTGTTTGACTATAACGCCCTCTTTAGCCATTTTTAATGAACCCTTGGATAAGTTTAGGGTAATAATAAGCGGCAACAATTCAGGCGTCAGGCCAACCGCCAACGCCAAGCTAAACAATATCGAATCCAACAGGTTACGATGGAACATGATGTTGACTAGCAGAACAAAGAGAACTAAGAAGAAAGTGATTTTAATAATAAGAACACTGAAATCTTTAATTTCCTTTTCGAATTCCGTAACTCTGTGAACCGATTGCAGAGCCTGGGCGATATGAGAGAACTTCGTTGATTGACCAGTTTTTGTAATCCTCATAACACCAGAACCACTGATAACTCCACTGCCCATATAAACTTCCGTGCCTATTGGCTTGCCCTGTGGGAAGGATTCGCCAGTTAGCGCAGCTTCATTAGTAGATAAATCTTTTCCATCAATGACAACACCGTCTGCCGGAATGACTTTGCCGGCAGATAGCATGACGACGTCGCCTGGCACTAATTCGCTAACCGCCACCAGATGCACCCCTCCCTCACGAATAACTTGAGCCTTAACACGAACTTTGTCTTTTAGAGCTTCTGCAGCCTGTTGTGATCTGTATGTATTTAAGAAATCCAATCCTACGCTAAGCGCCACGATGATAACGATTATAAAAAAACTGGTTTTGTCGCCAAAGAAAAACGACAGTGTGGCCGCGAGCAACAAAATGATTACTAGTGGATTTTTGAATCTGGATAAAAATGCAAAAAAAGCAGCATCTTTTTTTATATCATCCCTTAAAGTGTTTGGGCCGAATTGTTGTTGCAATTTTTTTACGTTTCTAAAAGAAAGACCCTCAATCATGAACACATTATAGCTTAGTTCGCGGCTATGTGATTAATTTTTACTGCGGATAAGGGACGTACAACGCGGAATATCCCGAAAGTATGGTGTCAAATCTGCGCAATACCCAGGCTACCAATAATATCCCGGCAATCAGCATGAAAGCTTGCCAGAAAAACGACACTTGTTTTCGCTGTCTTTCCATATCTGGGAATAAATCGTGCACAGCGATATAAAAAAACCATCCTGCCAGAATAGCCATTGAAATCGGGACGTAACTATAAGCTTGAACTTTGTAAAAATATCCGATAATAGCGCCAAGAATCGTTGGTAAAGTCCACAGGATGTTGAAAAGCAAGGCCTTTTTCCTACTGTAGCCAGCGTGAATCAGTTTGCCAAAAACTCCCAATTCGTGAGGGATATCACTTAGACCTAAGAAAATTGCTATCCCTAAGCCCCCCGTATAATAAGACGCAAACACTGCAATCAAGATACCAAAGACTATATTATGAGCAATGCCGGTAATTCCCAGCGAATAGCCTACCGTGCGTTGACTCGCCTTTTCGTTGTCTTCCCATCTTTTTAAGAATAGTTCGATTAGGAAAATACCAGCAATAGTAGCCACAAACCAGACGAAAGCCTCGGTATATATATATGGTAATAGATCCGGTAATATATCTAAAAAGGCCGTCGCCAACAAGACACCAGCTAGTAGTGGAACAAGTAATGGCGTCAGACTTCTGCCTCTTTTTGATTTTACTAGGGCGAGTGCGCCACCACCAACAGATACGATCCCGTTAATCGCAGCTAAGCCAATTATTACTAGAAGTTCAAGCACTTACGATAATCCTATCAACGTTTTCTTAGTAAATGCTGATATGAACAACTGCTGTATTTTACTACATATGTCCAAGAATAAATCCTCCAAGCAGTTTAGAGCCGAAAATAACCAGCAGCGCCACGACTACATGCCAGATAATCTCTACGCGCACAGTCGTATTCTTGGCTATAGCAATCGAGTAACTCAGAAGAACAAGCAAAGTTAGCCCCCAGATTGAAGCAACGACAAGCGCCTGGAGCGCGGGAAGAAATAAGACAATCAAAATAAAACTTAAAACTAAAACAAAACGCAGTAAGAAATTACCAAAGGTGGCTGAGAGTATTGCCCGTCTACTGGCCCCTTCTGATTCCTTATATATATGTATGCCGAGTGAGTCTGAAATGTTATCGGCAATTGCGATAATCAACAGGCCGGCGATTGTCGTTTGCCGCATAGAGTCGCTCTGAGTAAGTCCGGCAATAAGGCCCATACTGGTAATAATGCCGGCCGTTGCCCCCATTGAATATTTTGAAAGCGTCTTAAACATTGCATGTATTATAGCATTTGTAATAAAACTGATTAGTCTGTTATTTAACGAAATTGATTGGATACCTTGCTAAATATCTGTAATCTTCGTAAAATTTTTCATATTATTTTATTGGTTTTTCGATCGTTTCAAACTCAAGATTGCCAGAAGTGTAAATAAAACTGCAAAGCCGACCAAAACTAAAGCATTGGGCCACAAATGTTCCAAACCCCAACCCCTAAGCATTACGTCTCTCAACGCTTCTATCCCCCAAGTTGGCGGCAATAGATTCGAGAAAGGCTGTAACCAAAGTGGCAAACTTTTTACAGCTACAAATATACCTGACAGTAAGAATATTGGGAAGATGATAAACGGCAAGAATTGGACGGCCTGACTCTCCCGTCTAGCAGCCGACGAAATTAAAATGCCAATGGCCTGAGCGTCTATTGCTACTAATATTACAAATAACATTGCAAGCGCAATCGATCCCACCACCAAAATGTTATAAACAAGCAAGGCAACAGTTAGAATCAAGGCGCCTTGAACGGCTGCTATTATCCCAAACGCTACCTCATAGCCAATAACAATTTCGGCTTCTGTCGCCGGTGTTACGCGCAGCCTGTCGAAAGTCCCGGTTACGCGTTCACCGACAAACGCCAACAATGTTAACATCGTAGTAAACAAAGTAATTGCAAAGGCCATAATACCTGGCACGAAGAAGTCGATATACCGTGCGTCCTTGGTTTTTTCGAAAGCATAACTGATATCAACCGATATTCCCGTTTTTACACCTTTTGATTTTGCATAGTCTTGGCCTGCTTGAGACACTGCTTGTGAAACAACTGATGAAAGTTGCTGATTTGTCGTGTCAATGAATAACTCAATCTGCGCGCCTTTGGCTGGACGAATTATCGGCACTTTATTCGAACCAATACCCGATACTGATGGCGATGCATCCGCCGAAAATGTACTCGGGAAAATAATAGCCGCAATCTTATCACCGGACGTAACCTCATTTTTCGAAGATGAAACATCTTTTGAGCTCGAAATTGATAAGACGTCGTGATCCAATTTACTGATATATTGACTGGCCAGTGTGCCCTTGTCTTGATTAACTACAACGACCTGCAAATTCTTAGGTGAAGTGCCAAATGCAAAACCGAAAATCAGCATTGCCATGACCGGTGACAGCAGCATCAGTACTAGTGTCCGTTTATCATGCTTAAGGGTCAGGAACTGTTTTTTTGTAACAGCTAGGATTCGCGATATCTTCATGGCTTTGTCCCATTTTTCAGTCTAGTTAACGACAAAAAGGCATCTTCAAGGTTTCTGGTTTTCGTTAGAGCCAAAAGACCGTCAGGCGTACCCTCGGCAATTAGTCGCCCATGGTTAATCAGTCCAATTTTTTCACAGCGCCTAGCTTCATCCATGTAATGCGTCGTTAGTAATATTGTTGTCCCATCGGCTCGCATATCTTCAAATCTTTGCCAGAATGAGGCCCTCAATTCCGGGTCAACACCGACAGTCGGCTCGTCTAGAACCAGCAGTTTGGGTTTCGACAGCAACGCGACTGCCAGTGACGTCCTATGCTTCATGCCACCCGACAGATTATCTACGACGGTTTTATCCCATTTTTTAAGTTCAACGAACTCCAACAGGTCAGTGATTCTCCTTTTTAAATCTTTCTTCGAAATCGAATAAAGTTTTCCAAAAAATTCCAAGTTTTCACGCACAGTCAAATCCTGATATAGAGCAGTTTCCTGGGGCATATAGCCCACCAAGGGCCTAACTTCCGCATCTTGGGGCCTATAGCCTAATACATCGACTTCTCCTTCTGTCGCTTTGATCAGGCCGGTCATTATTCTTATTGCCGTTGATTTACCCGCACCATTCGGCCCGATGAGTCCATAAAGTCCGCCGTCATCTATCGAAAAACTTAGATTATTTAATGCCTTAAACCCATTAAAGTCTTTCACTACTCGACTGAAGGAAACCACCTTTTTGTCCATAGATTAATATTAACACTTAAGCGATCTTGACTCCATTTCTTATTCACATAGCGTCTGCCTGTCTACGAAAAGAATACTGAACTTTGTATAATATTAATATGGGAAAGAAGCTAATTTCAAATAAAAACCGCTGTGCTTGGGCTAACAAGTCCGATTTATATATAAAATATCATGATGAAGAGTGGGGCGTGCCACTGCATGACGATAAAAAACATTTCGAAATGCTGATTCTTGAGGGTGCACAAGCCGGTCTCAGCTGGTTGACGGTACTTGGCAAACGAGAAGCTTACGAAAAAGCCTTCAATGGCTTCGATGTTGAATACGTTGCAAATATGAACGACTCCGCACTAGAAAAGCTGCTAGAAAATCCTGGAATTATCAGAAACCGCCTAAAAGTTTTTGCGGCCAGAAAAAACGCGAAAGTGTTTTTAAATATACAAAAAGAGTTTGGCAGTTTTGATAAATACATTTGGCAGTTCGTTAGCGGCAAGCCAATCAATGGCAAACGTAAAAAACTCGAAGAGATCCCAGCATCCAGCGTAGAAAGTGCGGTCTTGTCGAAAGATTTGAAAAAGCGTGGCATGTCTTTCGTCGGTCCCACGATTATTTATTCACATATGCAAGCAACCGGTTTGGTAAATGACCACATTACGGACTGTTGGCGGTATAATAGTAATATTGATAAATAAGGAGGAATTGAATGGAAACACCGAAAAACATCTTACGTGCGATTGCCGGTGAAAGTATGGCCCGAAATAAATACACTTTTTTTGCATCAAAGGCTAAAAAAGAGGGCTTCGAACAGATTTCAGCGCTTTTTCTAGAGACAGCCGATAACGAGAAAGAACACGCCAAAAGATTAATGAAATTGTTGAAGGGTGGTGAAAAATCTACATTAGAAAACTACGACTTCCCTACTGTCGGAACTACTTCTGAGAACTTGGCTAAAGCAGCTGCTGGTGAAAAATTTGAATGGAATGCTATGTATCCAGAATTCGCTAAAACGGCCAGCGACGAGGGCTTCGAAGAAGCAGCCAGAGTGTTCACGGAGCTTGGCGAAGTCGAGGAACAACATGAAAAACGCTATTTGAAACTTAAGCAAAATGTCGATTCGGGACAGGTTTTCAAAAAAGACGGCAAAGTTTTTTGGCGATGCAGAAACTGCGGTTATGTACACGAAGGCGCAGAAGCTCCCGTAGAGTGTCCGGCCTGTGCTCACCCGCAAGCATACTACGAAATTCTAGCAGAAAATTATTAAAGCGCTGAGCAATCAATAATTTAATAAGATCGAGACCGATTGGTTATCTGCCGTATTCGTCGTATTATCGCGTCCGAAGGGTCAATGACTGTGGCTTCGTTTTTTGCGAGTGATTGAATCTCTTTCTTAATCCAATGATAGTGCGTACAGGCTAAAACAATAATGTCAGCGCCGTCATCACACACCGACTCCACTATCCTTGCAATTTTATTATAGTTAATATTGTCTTCTTCAATCATACTAGCCCATTCACTGCAATCTGGTTCGAATACAGTAACACCGACTGCGTATTTGTTTTTTAAATTTTGATATCGATTGCTGGCCAGCGTAAATGGTGTTGCGCAGATTGCAATCGTCTTCGTTATCGACATAGATGAGGCTGTTTTTACCATAGGTTCAAGTCCGATAAAGTATTGGTCCGGATACCTTTTTCTGAGTGTTTCGATAGCCGCAGCTGTGGCAGTGTTACACGCCAAAACGATAACGTCGCACTTACATTTTAATAGCGGCTGGATAGCGGCATCTGTTAAGAATATAATCTCGTCTCCTTCCCGATTGCCATATGGCAAATGAGTGGCGTCGTCAACGTATTCGATTTCCGCATCCGAAAACTCGTGCTTAATGCTTTGGGCAATGGCTTTGCCACCAATACCGGAATCAAAAACTCCTATTCTCATGTCTACATGATAACAAAGTTAATAAGTTCTCGATTGTAAATAAACATTGTACTAGGAGGATAACATTTCCTTATTTGACAATATGTTATAAGATTAACTTAGGATTTTCCAAAAAGGAAAAATAAAAATATGAAAAAAAGGAAGAAAGCTAAAAAGACATTCAGCTTTTCTAGGTTGTTTAACCCGCACACCCGAACCAATCGCAAACGGATTTCTTTTGTCAGAAGAACAATTACTAATAATCGCATACTGATTTCTATCGCGGCCTGCTCTTTAATTATCATTTCCTACACTGCCGCCTATGCATTAATGAATTCAAAAGATTTAGCGAGCAACAATGCCGGCGCAACTTCAACAACGAACACTTCGGCCAGTAGTAAAAGTAAGTTTGTCAGTAGTAGTACCTCAAATGAGCCGACCGTTAGTAACCCCGCTAACCAGTCACAACCCGAAACCTGTTCGGATATAACTGCTGCGGCTGAGACTCAATATCTAGAGAGTACGGGAAGCTTGGTTTTCCCGCATTATGGCGATTCTCTTGCTGTCTATAACGCTTATAACAATGCCTACCAGAATGCATATAACACCTATGTTAGCACCGTAAAGGCACATAATTGTACTGTAACTATAGCCGATCGAGGAACTGTACAGTATGCCGGCCCATCCTGCACTCCGGCCTATGCCAACAATATTATCGTGGTTTTAAAAAATGATATTTATTCTGCATATAATTTGGATATGGCAGAATATAACAGGTGGTTAATAGCTGGCCATGATTCGGACCCATCATTCTATCCGACATACGCGGCATACCTGGAGCTTCTAGACGGAGAGCAAAAGTACATACAGAATGAAGATAACAACCGCGTGAATGGTTACGTTAGTGAAACCAACGTGAGCCTTGCTAAAATATATTGCCCCGCCATCAACCCAGCAAACTATTACAACAAGATGTTTTAGTTATCTTTACATGATTTCTGACTTCGCCAGTGCCGGCTATAATCCCCAAATTGCGTCGAGGATTTTTATCCTTATCGACTGGAACGCTGGAATTAATGAAGACAAAAAAGCTACTATCCCAAGAATGATTCCATTTTGAACCATTTCGCTCGGGTTTATAAACAGTGTTACTAGACCATACGGAAATTGAAATGGGTGTTTCGTAACAAATGGCACCGCTATATAAAGAAAGACCAATACGCCCACCCCAATACCAACTAAGGCGAAGAATAGTGATTTCAATAAATAGTTCCCGACTATAGCACCGGATTGAATTCCAATTGCTCTCTCTATCCCAATTTGTTTTCTTTTGTTAATAAGGTCCACATAGGTAACTATAAATACTGTTATCGCCGCCACTATAAGTGAAATTACTTTTAGAATTTGGTTTATCAAATCAAAGGTTTTAACCTGATCTTTAATTGTGCCCGCCAAATCATCCGATGTCTGATATTTTATGTCCGACCTTAACGATGCCAAATCACTACCGACGGTAGCATCACTAGCTCCGCTTTTTGTTTTTACATAGATTGCAGATGCCTGATCATGACTAGCAGGGAAGAGTTTGTCGGCTTCATTTTGCGTGACGTAAGCTTTTTGGTCCGATTGAAGAAAATCGTTTTCAAAAATACCCTTTACTTTAAAATTCTTCGTTTTCCCATTGACTAGGTTCACGCTAACCGTATCACCGGCGTGAACATTTTTAAGAGAGAGGGCATAACCCTGAAGGTCGGTTTTTCCTGAGCCTGAAATTTCTACCCCCAGTAAAATTGAATCTGTGTCGTTTTTGTTTAGATACGAGCCCTCAATTATATTGTTAGGCGTTGAGAAGACGTCCTTATATGAATTCGGGTCAATGGCATCAACAGACCAAACATTAGATGTATTACCGCTACTAATCTGTGTACCGACCTTAAACGTTGACGTTGCTGCAGACACGTCATTATTTGAACGTATTTTTGTTAAATAGTTGTTCGCATCCGATATATTTGAAATGCCTTTTGACGAAGAAATGATGACGTTGCTAGTCAGCGTGTCTACTAATTGCAGATTCACCTTTTGTACGAGGCCTTCAATCAAAGACGGGAGGAATAGAAGATTTATATAAATCAGAGACAGCATGACAACGGTTAGCACAGTTATGCCATGATTTCCACGCCATAGTGACCTGACAGCTAAAAATACTGATACCCGAAAAGACCGTAGCGGCTTCATTCGTAGCTCTCCGTCAATTCGCCGTCTTTAAGAAAAATAAGCTGATCTGCATATTTTTTATCGTCCGGGTCATGTGATACGAAAATAATCGTTACGCCGGTATCTTTATTTAAATTCTTCAATGTATCCATTACCGTTTTTGCTGAGATGCTATCAAGGTTTGCAGTTGGCTCATCAGCAAAAATAATTTTCGGGTTGTTAATCATAGCTCGGGCAATTGCTACCCTTTGTTGTTCGCCACCAGACAACTCTTTTGGCAAATTATTTATTTGTCGGCTTAACCCAACTGTAGCCAGCAGTTCTTTGCCTCGCTTTTTATATTCTTTACTATTAGAGCCTAGCATCATTGCTGGAAGATACACGTTTTCTAGTGCGGTTAGTTCAGGGATTAAGGCGTATTCTTGAAATACATATCCCAGGGTATTTAATCGAAGTTTCGATCGCTTGTTTTCCGAGATGTTAATCACATCACGATTATCTATTAAGACACTTCCTATATTTGGTTTATCGATCAAACTAAGTTGGCGAATTAATGTAGTCTTGCCGGATCCACTTTTGCCCATCAAACCAACCATTTTGCCAGTTTCAATAGCAAAAGTCACACCCGAAAGAGCGTGAACTTCAACCTTTCCGAGTTTATATATTTTTGTTACGTTTTTAACCGAAAGCATGTTCATAGAATATCAGATTATGAGCTTAAATTGTGATTATCTTTGATTATTTATGCTATGCCCGTGCCCTTCTGCGCATTGAGCGGAGAGCAGTTTTAACGTTTAAAAAGCCCTAAATAATGAGCGAAGTAAACATTTAACTATTGCCTAAGTAGTATGGGATTGTGTTAAGCCTACTCAGATAGGAAACATAAGTAGAAAAGCAACTAATA